>Ga0115844_100384_pt1 | contig 12431 bp, 10 predicted proteins | sample InSIn1gowninarea_FD_83858 | JGI IMG/M metagenome (GOLD analysis project Ga0115844, IMG submission 83858) | reverse complement strand
TCTCTAATTAATTCTGCTAAATTTGAAATGAATCTCCTAAGAAAATTTATTTTGCCTAAAAATGACTATAATTCTTTGATGTTTCTAGGATGGGTGATGGTAAATATTGCCTCTATTCTAGCAGAATCTATTCTAATTCCATCTTTAGATATTATATGTCCTAAGAGTTTACCTTCTTCTAGATGAAAGAATGTTTACATTTTGGTGCGGAAATTACAAATGAATAATGAATGGTTTTTGGTCTGGGTGGGGAGGCGGTTTTTTGGGCCATCGCACTGCTTTTGGAGGGCAAGTGGTATTTTTGTGAGCATGCGATCTAGTTTGGGGCTTCCACATTGCAGACCAGTTCCCAGGAAAAACCGCGTATCTTGCATGCTCTCGGGCTGCTATATGTCGAACAGTGAATGTGCATGATATGGATGTGCACCGTCGGATCTCGGGGTGGGAGATCGGATGACACTTGCGTGGTTAAGCTGCACAGAGGGAATCAGGATGAGGATTTGTGGGGCCAGGGATTTAGTTACAAAAAATTGTAATTAATACATAAATCCAGGGTTTAATATAAGCCGCAGGTTTATTAAAGTGGGAGCAGGGGTTACTATGGTGGGGTTTTTTAACTGCACTGAGGATTGGTGGGGTAGAAAAGGTTTGTCGGGGAAATATGATGCGGGGAGTTAATTAACTAATGTGGGAGAATAAAAACTTAGGATAATGGGTTTTATGGGTTTTGAAGGGAAATAGGGAAATTAATAAGGGGGGAAGGTAATATTTGCAATGGGGAATGGTTTTCACACTAGGGAAAGGGGATTGTGGGTAGGGAAATGATTTTTGCATGATAATTACTAGGGAAATGTGTGAAACCAAGGGGTAGGGGTGAAAATGAGGGGAATTATAAATGATAAAGAGATAATGGCAAATTAGCAAATAAGCATGTGGGAGCATAGTGAAATGAGGGGGAATTAGTTAAGCTAGATTGTGAACATGCTTTTCTTTCTCATAAATGCCCCTACACATGAAACACAGGATTAAGCATGATACATGTGATTTTGATTAAGCAACTTTGTACATTTGCAACCTTGCTTCTACCTACCCTTTATTTATCCTAACATTTTTTCTTCACTTTATTCTGTGCATTTGAGCTTGCAGACCCTTTATTTCCTTTTCTTTTGACAAGTAAACTATCTAATTCTAACCTTATAACTTCCAATGGCTTAGATTAAGCTGATGAGCATATTTTTATTCTCTACCTAACTACTGATCTGCCAAGGTTAAATAGTTTGGCTAGATCTTTATTCTCCACCTGTCAACATGAAATTTAAAACATGAAAGAGTCAAGATTAAGTTGTTTGACCATCATGGATTGTGGAATTTCTAACAAGCTGCACACAACCTTATTTTGAATGGTAAAGTAAAAAGTAGTGGCATTTAAATTTTCACACTTTCATGATCTATTTTATTTCTTTTTGGGGTTCATAATTTTCATTTTATCTTTTTCTCTTTCTTTTAGGACATACCCTCTTTACATTTTTTAATTTTTTATATGGAAAACATTTTGCAGAAAGCAAAAGTATGTATAAGATTACAAGACTAACCATAGCCAATTCAAAATTATGAATCCTATTATTATAGGATCCTAGCATACACCACAACATGCACACGGCTTGTTCGTATGAATAACCTTGTTCTTCTTGGGCTGGTTTCCCAGTTTCTGGTTGTTGGTGTTAGGATAGTTCCCTCGAGATTCACTAGGCTTGTTACCTTGATTACCCTCGTTACCCTTGTTACCCTTGCCCTTATTCCTTTTATTTGAATTTTTAGGATTGGTTGCACTCTGTTACGCAAACACCTAGCCCTGAGAGGGCAGTGGCTGTTGGGGTTGAGGATGCATGGGAGGCTGCAACGCTAATGCTTGATGTGCTGGAGCACTAGGCAGTGCATAAGGAGGAGCAATAGTTTGGTAGAAGGGTTGGGGCCTTGGAAACATGTTGCTAGCAGGAGGGGCATAAGTGTTGGAGGAACTAGTGCCCCCCTGCGGGTAGCCATAACTTTTCTGAGTATATGGTGAAGAGTGTGAAATGGATCCAATGATACCATCAACAGCGTGAGATGATCCTGGTGCATGGCACTTCCTAGATGAGGGAGGTTTGGAATGATGGTATAGACATAACCCCCTTGTGCATAAATCAAATCATATCTCAGAGCGGTTTGGAGAGCTTCTTCCTCGGTCTGATGAAAATGGGACACAAAATATTTTCCATTGGGAGATAAAAGGTTCCTAAGAAACTAATCTAGATAGACATAGTCTTTGTAAGGCAGGGCATGACATGTGCTCCTCCTTCAACACCACTCTTGAACATGGTCGGAAAGGCGAGTGGTGGAGGATTGACGGAATGTGGTTAATAGCTCTGTACCAGTGTCGTACTAGAGAGGTAACTGGAAATATGGAAGGAACACTTTAGCAAGCATCACAAAAATGGAATGAGATGCAGAGGGTTGGTCTACATACCATTTTGTAGCATCTCTAATGAAGTTTCATTGGAAGAGACAAAGACAAATGGAGTCATTGGTTATGGAGTTGGACAAACACCACATGTAGAAGGATCAGACATGGTTGGTAGGATCCTCTCCAACATTAGCCTCAAACTTCGGGATTCCTGAGGGAAGCTTAGTCGGCAGAGAGGGACAACCAACATCATGGTGTATGGGGTCTTTTATCAACTAGTTAAAATCCAATAAACTTAAACCAGCCATAAAGGGGAGCATGGGGGCTCCTGGAATGGTTCTTGAGACTATTCCGTTTGATGTGACCACCGAGATAGAATCGAGCCAACACTAGGTTGGGTTCCTATACTAGCTATGGGTTCAGACATGGTGACGATATGTGGTGAAGGAGGTTCGGAATCATATGAGGAATTAGAAGGACCAAGAGAAGAGTCAGAATGGGGACTCAGAGGGCTATGGACTCGAACTCGACAAGGAGTAATATGCCCAAGAGGAAACTGGGGGTGAAGGCCTAATAGTCTCCGAAACAAATGCCTTGGTGGAAAAATGATGATAAGACACACATGACATGGAAATGGTGAAGGGAGATAAACAATATATCTTTGTATCGATGCGAGGAGATAAATTTATTATGTTAGGTCTTGGCTTGGAAGTGTAAACCAAGCGCCCTTCACTTAAGGTGTTCTTGTGTGTGCAAGTGTATTAATTGATTAAGCCCATATCGTGTTTGTAAAAAAGAAAAAATATTGCTGAAAATAAACTAAAATAAATAACAAAAAATGAACAATAGAACAATTAAGTAAACCCCACCCAAATTGGGTTTTCAAAACTATACTACTTGGTGGCTAAACTGATGGAAAATACACTAAAATGATCAAGAGATCTAAATGTCAGTGTGACTAGGATCAAGTGACACTAAGTTGTTGGAAAGTGGTGCAGCAACAATAAAAAACTAGAGGGGAAGATCGCTGCAAAAAGATAGGGAGATGGGTGAAACGCCTAGGGAAACTGATTGGACCCTAAGGCAAATGACCAAACAAGTTTAAATGTGAAACTATGGATGGTAGCAACTTATCTTAATAGATCTAAAATAGAAGGGTATAGATCTAGAAAGTTGGAAGTGTACTAGAGGCCTTAGGGGAGGCTAAATTCGACTTCGATGAGTAAATCAGAGTGGATCAAGGCCTAAGCAGGATGAGACAAAGGTCTGAAAACCCAGCACACAACTCTTTGCAAAACCTAGAAACAGATATGAGAAAAACCCTAAAATCGAGAAATTGCAGATACCGACCTATTTCTCTATAGGGATTGCACTTTTTAGGCTGTTTAGTGCGCTCTGGCCTCTAGATCGCACTTTTTGGGCCAAAAAGTGTGATTTCTGCTCCGTTGATCCTAGTCGGCAAATCTCAGAAAAAAGTGTCGCCTTTGTCACGGTTGGTTCCTGTGACCTGCAAAACAACTAGAAAGCTTGCAGAAGTTAGAAATTTATCAAATCTAGGGTTAAAAACTAGGAAACATGAATAGAATTCAAAAAAGAAGAAACACTAAGCTGAAAACCGAAGGTCACCCAGATTTCTAGATTTGAAGTATAAAACCTAGCGGAGTCGCCAATTTTTAATTGGAGAAATAGGTTTCTAAATCAGAATTATTCCCTAGTGGAGTCGCCATTTTTGTTGTAGTGTTTTCTTCTCAAAGATGTATGAAAAGAACCCACTTAAGATTGTGGATGACAAAAAATCTCAACAATATAAATGGCCGCTAAACATTGCAGATCTTCAACAACTGATAGAAACAAAACCTGCCAAGTTCGGATCTACGCTACAATCATAGTTAAAGCCTACAAAACTTATCAAAGGCCAAGGTTTAGCCATACTCATGGCTGAATCAAACTATCGGGCCCTAGATATAAATTTCATCAGCGCCCTAGATGATCAGGAAGAGATGGTGACTCCACATATCAGTGAACCTTTTACAGATTCACCTTGGTATGCAAATATCATATTTGTCCTACTAAATTACAAGCTCCTCTTGGTTTATCTAGAACTAAAGCTAGATTTTTGAAAATGAAATCAATGAGATATTTTATCATAGATAATGCTTTATTTTGGAAAGATAATGGTGCTATTCTATTAAAGTGTTTACTGAAAGCTGAAGCTGATAAAATTATGCAAGAATTTCATGCAAGAAATTGTGGAGGACACTTGTATTGGAAAACTACTACTGATAAAATTAGAGGGCTGGTTTTTACTGGTCCACTCTTTTTGCAGATGTTAAGAAACATGTGACCTCCTATCATAAATGTCAGATATTTGAGGGAAAAAGAAAACTTTTACCTTTACCTCTCAAACCCATCTCCATAGAAGTGCCATTTCAACAATGGGGTTTAGACTTCATTGGAGAACTTCACCTAGCCTCCTCAGCCCAGCTGATGAGCCCCATAAATGAGTAATTATATGGGCTCATTTGGCCTCCTAATTCGAATTAATCCACCATTATCATTAGTTTTTTGCATGTTTTCTATTATATTTATGTTAAAAGAGTGAATTGGGTTAGTCATTATGCCAACAAGTCTAATGTGTGCTTTATGCAGATTTTTGGTCAATTTTGAGACAAAATCAAAGGTTTAAATGAGCAATTGGCAACCAAATTCGTGGAGAGGATTTGTAGGAAGGTTTCCCCTTCATTTATGAGCCCTTACCTCGAATTCTCCACCAACATCTTGGAGTTCAAGGGCCATCGCATCGATTATTACAAGGGCAGCCGAGCAAGGGCTTGTAAAGTTGTTGTTAACTGCAAGTTTTGGCAGCCCAGTTCCTAAAGTTTAGGAGGGTTGTTCGGGTCCTCAATTTGTATAAATAAGAAGGCTTAGGGCCTCATTTTAGTTAGTCATTTTTTAGTCATTTTTTTAGTCAGTTTTTAGTCAGATTGTAGTCAGATGTTAGTTCGATTTTAGTCAGTAGGTTAGCTCTGCATTTCAACACATTTCGAGCTTCTTATTGTAGACAGTTTTTGGGATGTGACTATTATTTCTTGATCAATAAAGATGAATATAGCTTTGCACCAGATCTAATATTTCTTAGGAGGCTATAGCTCTTGCGGTTGGGCCCAACCCAAGTGCCTAGTACCTCCTTTGTGTACTTTTATGTGTCTTTGCTGCATTCCTGAAGTAATTTTTGTTACTTAGATTAACATATTGCTTTGTTATTTAGGTTGCTTTTGATGATTGAAATAGATTTTCATGTTCAAGTTGATTTGATAGGTTGGTAACAGAAAAGATCTTCGAAAAATGCCATCAAGCAACCCTTGATCTCACTTCTCCCTCCTTGGGACCATGAGTTGAGACCAAAGTGTCCTTGCTGCCACAAAAATGTTGTTCTTACTTCTTCATGCAATTGCTAGTGTTAGATTCTCAGTTGTAAAAGTTGATACTAGCTGTGATTACATGTGTAGATATGTTCTTGCTTAGTTTTCATAGTTATCTTACATGATTTCCTACTAATAAAGTTCTATTCATCATGATTGCTGGGTTTCTAGGTCAAGATAGCTAGATCTTTGGTTTGCATAGTCTTTGTTTGATTAGTTTTGAGAAATAGTGTGTAGAGCATATGTGATACTTCCCTTTCTATCCCTCCTCCATCATCCCACCTGATCGAACCTCTAATTCCAGATTCCTTACCTTCATTCGCCGCCCTTTTCCAACTTGACCTAATTTCCACATCTTTGTGCAACCTTGCTCCTTCCATCCTTAAACCAAATCCAACCACTTTCATCACTTCTTAGCTTCATTTACTAGGTCCTAGACCCCTTCACATCCTCATCCATCATCCATTCCCACTTTCCCACCATTTTTCCACCATTAACCCTCCAAAATCCTCTCTCGACCTCTGGTTATGATGTCTTCTCTTCATCAAGTGCAGCCGATGGTTCTTTGATCTCCTCTTTTGAATCTTCTTTTGCTAGATGTGATCCTTCAATGCTTTCAAGATGATCTCTTTTTTACAACACTCTTCCTGAGCTATGGTGAAGATCATTGAGCTCAAGAGGAGTCATTTGGACATGTTGTGCCTCAGCTTTGCAATTGGGTTGAGCTATTCTAATGTGCAGGTTTGGAAATGGTGGTATGGGTAGTTGAGTGGGGGTGTATATTTGAGATGGAGGTGGATGGCGTTATGGTTGGGCAAGTGGTGGAGGAAAATGAGCAGGAGGAGAGTTGTATTGGGGCCTCCACCCCTGATGACATGCATTCCACTGAGGCTATGGCTGAGCATAAGAGTGAAACAAATGAGCAACTGGTTGGGCATAATATGGATCTGTGAAGGAACAAGGAGGAGGTGTGAACCAGGAAGGATGAGCAGGGGGACCCCAAGAAGGCATGAAAGTGGCTTGATAGGGGTCATAATAGGTCTGAGATGTCCCTTGCAGTTCCTGCTGGTAAGATCTAGGTCCATGTGGCCTCCTTTGGTTCATATAATAGAGTGGTTCAGTGGCTCCTTTGGCTCTTTGATATGCAGTTTTAATTCCGGGCAAGGAAGGGCACTGATTCATAGGATGGTATTCTTCACAAATGAAACACACTTCTAGGGAGTGCATTGGAAATTTGTTCCTGGGATGCTTTCTAGTGCATATGGGACAAAAGATGGCCAAAGCCCTCTTAGCTTCCTCTTGCTTCCTTTGGATCTGTAAAGTATCTAGTTGCATGGTAAGAAACTGCCTCATATCGCTCTTGAAATCGTCCATCTGATTTGAAAATTCATTTTTGGACAAGGTACTACTCCCAACATTTCTATTTGTAGCTGTTTGCTCTAGAGGAATGTTTTCTTATTCTTCTCCCCTAGAGGTTCTTTAAGTATGCCTTGATGTCCACCCAGGGGTTCTTCTTAGTCACAACCATCGAAGAAGAGAGAAGGTTGGCTGTGTGAAGCAATGGGGGGTGTTCTGAAAATATTTTTCTGACTTATCTCTACTCCTACCAGGAATGAAAGGAAATCGTTTTGGTTGATCTTTGTCTTTTTTTTCTTGTACCTGCAAAACTAAAATAGATTGAACCGCAACTAACTATCTTGTTGAAATGAAAATGTGGAATTGAAATGAAAGTAAGAAAAGACTAATCTATTTTGCTCAAATGAAATTGCAGGAATGAAATGCTAGGCTATGCTTGCGGAATTGAAATGCTAATCTACGCTTGCAGAAATGAAATTGCGGAATTGAAATACTAATCTATGGAAGTAGGAAATATCTACTCTACTTTTGCGGAAGTGAAATGAAATAAACTACTTAGCAGAAGGTTGTAGTGGAAAATAGAAGAAAAAGCAGCAATCACCAATACTCTGACGCTTCCCTGGCAATGGCGCCAAAAAGATGGTGGGCTCCAGTATTGCAGCAATGATGCTGCAACTCCGGGAACTCCCTTCTTTAATTTTATCAACCCGGTAGTTCGTAACAAACTTGGAAGCGACGGTGCTGTATGCACAAGTACTAGCTCTTGTCGTAGCTATCACTTGGTCAACTGGCACAAGTCCGCTAGGGGCTTAAGCCAACTTATATGAGCTCTTATAAGAAGCTTTTTAACTGATGGAGGAAAGCTAACTCAAAGGAAGTTAATCTACTTTCAGAAAGAAACTAAAAGCCAAAAAGAAACGCAAACCCTAGCAAACCCTAATTCTACCAGCCAGTCCTACTTATGCAAGGAAGAGGATGCAAGCTACTGAAAGGAATGTCATTGACTTCTAGGAAGGTAAAATGCACGTGTCTAAGTTATCACTATCTAAAGAAAACATCTTTTTGTATTTTTGAATAAGTTGTTAGAATTATCATGCATGTGATTTTAACTGTTTTTTACTGTGAAGAGGTGGATTGGCAAGAGGAAATGCTTGGAGGAGGTCGGGAAGGTTCAGAGAGGGCCTAAGGGGTCCCTAGCACCCTTCCAGATAGTTCCATAGAGTTTGGCTATCAAGAAACCTCATTCGTGAGCTTCTAAAGGAAATCTGCAGGGGTTCTATAGGATGTTCAGGAATTTCTACAGGATGTTCAGGAATTTCTACAGGATGTTCAGGAATTTCTACAGGATGTTCAGGAATTTCTACAAGATGTTTTAAAAATTGGATTTTGGAGGATGGGTGAGTGAGGTAAGATGCATGAATGGATATGGAGGTAGGATAGGGGTCTGAAGTGGCCCAGAAACTGGTGGATGGAGTGGTGAGAAGGTGTAGATGGCTAAATTGGCTCAAAGAAGGCTGAAACAATGATTGCACAAAAACTAGGGTTATGTGAGCAAATGTGGCAAACGTGAGGTAAGGATTCTAAGTAGAGGGTGGAGTGGATGGTGCTGATGGAGAATAAGCAGATGAAGGAGTGGTACAGGTGCTCTGCAAGTCGTTTTTCCAATCTGAACCAACAAAGACTTGTAAATTCAAAGACCTAGTTACTTTGACCTAGTTTGCTAGCTGCCAGTACAGAGAATGAACAGAAGTGTGGCCTACAATGAAACCATGTAGTTTAACTCATGCAACTAAGCAAATGAAAGTCTGAACTTGTAACCAACTTCTACACATGAAAATCAAACACTAGTGATTGCATGGCAAAGCAAAATCAGTGTTTTTGTGGGCAACAAAGTCATCCTAGTCACAGCTCCTGCTCCCACTGAGGGAGAGGTGAAACCACAGATGTTTGTTGGCCCTTTTCTTGAAGTTTTTCCTATTAACAACCTATCAACTAAATCTGAGCATGAAAAACTATTTTACTCATCAAAAACAACCTAAATAACAAAACAAGAATAGTATAAGGTTCAATGCTATGAAAAGAATATGGAAAGAAGTTCATATCACCGAAAAGATGGAGGAAGCTGAATAAAAGGGCCAAGGGAAGAGGGAAAAACAAATCTCCACTATGATTAGATTGCCTCCCTCACAAAAGGGTTCCTATCATAAGCTCCTAAATCTTTAGATATGGCCATGATATTAAGATTCATCATGGCATCATGAAAGCATTAGAAGCAAGAGCTCGTGCCGTCACCATCGGAATCATGGAAAACAAAATCCATAACTGTCGAACATGAAGGACATAACTCTTGGGACTCTCATTGGACACTCAAGCAAAAGAAAAATTCATCCAGGAAAGGTCTCATCATACATCAAGTCAAAAGGGAAACATCTGCCATATGAGGATATGGAAGATCCTCAAAATTCTCTAAAAAATCCTAGTCAGAAGATTCACTAATTAAAAGAGGATGAAATGGTTTCATCAGGAACTCCAACATATGCAATTTATGGGATGATGATATAATGTAATAATAAATGAAGCAAATCAAGGGATTGAAGACACTTCAATGAGGGAAGTTGTTGGAAGAAGCCTAGATGACCTAAAGATAAAATTACTTATGTATGCTTGTATTTAATTTTTATAATGTCATTTCATATGGTTTCATATCATCACTTCTATCGTAAGAAGCATGATCGAGGGAAAAGGAACTCCTACTCCAAAAGGATGCAAAAACGCATAATTCACAATAGATGAAATCAACATAATATGTCTTCATATAAAGTAGGAGGTGGTTGAATACAACTAAGAAAATCTTGTTGAAATCTCTTGGGAAAGGAATGTGTGAGGAAGGAAGAGATCATGAGATATGCAAGCATGATGAAGGCAATCAACATCCAAAGGACCAAGAAGATTTCACTAATAAATCTCCTAGTTATATATGAAGACTCTGATGAAAGTTTGGAAAAGATGGAGACCATTGACAATGGATATCTTTGGAGATGTGTCAATATGAATGTAGGATTCTGACACCTACAAAAAGATCTCATGATAAAGAGCCACCTAGTAAGGTACGATTTGATTTCATGACATATTTTGATTTCATATATAATATATGGATAAGTTTATGCAGGGCTACATACAATTACAACTAGAATTCATGTCATGAATGGAGGAATCATGATGAGAAAGAAGTATTCATATGAAAAAGGTTCCAGATATGAAGAAGGCCACTTTCCATGAAGAAAGGAATGACATGACAAAATAAGGAGGAAAGTGATCGATGGCTATTTCCCTACAAGAAAGAAGCTACACTAAATTTCATGACATGAAGGAGAAAAGTTGATCTAGCAGTTGAAGCACCCACAAAGAAGAAGTTGTTGATGTATAGAAGAGTCCCTAGCTAAGAGGGAGCTCTAACAGGTCCCTAATCAAGATGGAGCTTGGATTAGATCGCCCCCAACTACAAAGGTGTGACAGTTGTGTTTTTCTATTTCATGTGTCATGCACTAGGCGAGGACTAACAATCGTAAGTCTAGGTGAAGCCCATGGATGGAAATGAAGACACATGATAGACATAACATTCTTGTCTTCACTTTGGAAGAAATAATGGGAGGATTGGGTAATCATATGGCATATGATACTCTTTGAGGATGTGTAGGGCATCCAAGACAAATGTAAGCAAGAAGACCGATATTCTTTGAGGGTTGGGAACCCCAAACAAGGATAGTCCTAGAAGTTCATACTTAGTGATGAGCCCCAAAAATGGATGATTATTTGGGCTCGTTCAACCTCCTAATTTGACTTAATACACCATTCTCATTAGTTTATTGCATGTTTTTTATTATATTTATGCTAATAGAGTGAATTGGGTTAGTCATTATGCCAACAAGTCTAATGTGTGCTTTGTGTAGTCTTTTTGGTCAATTTGGAGACAAAATCAAAGGTTTAAATGAGCACTTGGCAGCCAAATTCGTGGAGAGAATTTTTAGGAAGGTGTTCCCTTCATTTATGGGCCCTTACCTTGAATTCTCCACCATCAGCTCGGAGTTCAAGGGCCACCAAATCAATTATCACAAGGGCAGCCAAGCAAGTCAAGTAGGACTGCTGTTAACTGCAAGTTTTGGGCAGCCGAGTCCCTAAAGTTTAGGAGGAATGTTGGGGTCCTCAATTTGTATAAATAAGAGGGCTTATGGCCTCATTTCAGTTAGTCATTTTTTAGTCACTTTGTAGGCAGAAGTTAGCTAGTTTGTAGTTTGATTTTAGTCAGTAGATTAGCTTTGCATTTCAGCACATTTTCAAGCTTTCCCTTGTGGATAGTTTTTGATGTAACTCTTCTTTTCTTGCTCAATAAAGATGAATCCAGCTTTGCACCAGCTCTAAATCTCTCTTAGGTGGTTGTAGCTCTTGGGGTTGGGCCCATCTCAAGTGCCCAATACCCCCTTTTTTACTTTCATGTGTCTTTGCTGCATTCTTAGAATAAAATCTGTTATTTAGATTAAAATATTGCTTTGTTACTTAGGTTATTTTTGCTGATTAAAATAGCTTTTCATATTAAGATTTACTTGATAGGTTGTTAACAGGAAAAAGGCTCCAAAAAAGGGTCAACAAACACTTTCAGTTTCACCTTTTCCTTATTGGATCAGGGGCTGGAATTGAAGTAACCTTGCTGCCCACAAAAACACTGATTTTTCTTTGCCATGCAACCACTAGTGTTTGATTTTCATGTGTAGAAGTTGGTTACAAGTTCATACTTTTTCTTGCTTAGTTGCATGAGTTAGAATACATGGTTTCATTGCAGGTCACACTTCTGTTCATTCTCTTTACTGATAGCTAGCAAATTAGGTCAACATGACTAGGTCTTTGAATTTACAAGTATTTGTTGGTTTAGATTGGAAAAACGACTTGCAAAGCACCTGTACCACTCCTTCACCTGCTTATTCTCCATCAGAACCATCCACTCCACCCTCTACTTAGAATCCTTACCTCGCGTTTGCCACATTTTCTCACATAACCCTGATTTTTGTGCGACATTGCTTCACTCTCCCTTGAACAAATCGAACCATCCTCGCCATTTCTTAGCTCCATCCACCAAGTCTTGGACCTCCTCACACCCTTATCTCACCTCCATACCCATTCCTCCATCTTTTTCCCTCCATCCATGCTCCAAAATC
>Ga0115844_100377_pt1 | contig 12502 bp, 11 predicted proteins | sample InSIn1gowninarea_FD_83858 | JGI IMG/M metagenome (GOLD analysis project Ga0115844, IMG submission 83858) | reverse complement strand
TCTCATATGAACAATACTATTGTGAGTAGGTTTAGAATCTCAACTAGTAGTGTAATATGTTAAGTAATTAGTAATTTATTAAAATCTAACCGATTGACTATGGAGTTTTTTTTTTTATTTTTTTTTTATTTTTTTTTTCTAATCCTGCAATTGGCTATTATCATTTAAATCCTTGAATATTATGTTTTGCTGAGATTAGAATTTCCAGTGCTCTAAAAACATTTCTCTGGAATATTTATACCACAAATTATGATAACTATTTTATGTTTGTCCCACTCAACATACTTAGCTCCATCCAATCATATTTGTTGTCTTCATGTACACTTATTTAATGGTTACCTCTTATACATGTTAAAACCTCTTAGGATTAACCTCTTAGGATTATCTTCCGTAAATCAAAGGAAATAAGGACCCTGTAAATACGGCAAGGGCTTACCAGCCTGCCATAGGGCATTAAATGCCCAGGTATATGCATGCTATATAACAAAATAACACACAGTCTTTGGTGGCTACATAAATTAAAAGTAAGAGCTGTGTGTTATTTTGTTATAGAGCATGCATATACCCAGGCATTAATGCCCTATGGCAGGTTGGTTAGCCCTTGCCCTGTAAATACTGACTGTAAATACTGAGTACTACACTCAGCGTGCTCGACTTATACATAATTCCTCTCATTCTCTGAGTTTAGTGTACATAACCAATCAATTGTAAAATCCATCTTTTTTGTTAGTACAATTGAAATCACTAATAATAGTTTATGTACATCGTAACAATAAATTGAGAATTAACACCACTAAATTTAAAATAGCAAAGTACATGCATTTCACTAGAGTAGTAGAGTTAGTCTTCATGCAAAACCAAATTTCAAATCATAGAGTACCTGCATCTGTACAATAGATTCAATTATCTAAAAATTTTAATTTATATTATTAATAATTCTGGAGTACAACATGTACTTATGACTGTTTATATTAATAAAATAAAATTACAGATAATCCGACCAAAATCACCATTAGGGGAGGACTTGGGAATTTCACACCTTCTTCCACCCAACCTTGAATTGAGATCCAACAATTCACCCTGAGCTGAGATGTTCTTTCCAGGGTATAAACGACCTCTATTGATCCCTTCAATGGATGTTTTATATTTTTTTTCCATAATTGGTAATATGAATAATAGAATGGGAATAAGATAGCTCGAGCAATGGTAGCTTATCTTTAAGAAGAGATGTGGTGGCTACATGCCTCTGAACTGAGTTACAATGAGGCTCAAGGGCCTTTTTATTATTGAACAATAACAGAAAACCCTAAAAAACGAAAACCCTAACACGAGGAGATGTAACACCAAGAGCTTATGGGCCCTGTTGGGGTTAGTTGGGCAACCAACTTCCCAGGGTCATAACTTGGTAATATTATCTTCATTTAGCACGTATGATATCTAGATGAAAATATATCTCTGAGGAATACAACAATCAATGTAATTTATGTAGAAATCACCAAGCAATTGTGTGAAAAAATTACCGTTTAGGGCCTCAAATTGGCTCTAGGAGTTCAGGACCCGAAAAAACTTCCAAAATTATTAAAATGTGCTACAATTAAGGAAATTGAAAAAATGAAAGAAACAATGGTGAGGGTACAAGTGGAATAGGTGAGTGGCGAACAATATCCACCTGGAATACATATTCATATTTCACATAGCTAAATTTAAAATAACAAAGTACATACATTTCAGTAGAGCAGTAGAGTTAGTCTTCAAGAAAAACCACATGTCAAATCACATAGTACCTACATATCTGCAATAGATTCAATTTTCTAGCAAATTAAATTTATATTACCAATAATTTTGGAGTACAACATCTACTTATGACTGTTCATATTTAGAAAATAAATAACAAATAATCCAACTAGAATCACCATTAGGGGAGCACTTGGGAATTTCACACTTTTTTCCACCCAACCTTGAATGGAGATACTCTAGTTCACCCCCGAGATGTGATGTTCTTTCCAGGGTATCAACAACCTCTATTGAGCCCTTCAACAATTTTATTTCCATAATCAGTTTTTCCTTCAGCAACGTCCCTCTTTTGTGGCTTTCAACACCACTAACTTAGTATTTTCCTTTAAAGCCTGCTTTTTTCTCCCATAGCACTTTATTCCTATCTAGGGCTAACACCTTTCCTCAGCTAAGTGATTTAATGGATTTTTTCTTCTATCCATTAAATCTTATATAAAATATTTTTCATGGAAGAGTTATTTCAATCTCATTTACTAATGAGATTATTGTTTTTCTTCCTTTGAAAAGAATCTCGTACTCAAGTGTCTCATTCCCAAGTACTTTCACCTTAATTATTTATTAATTAGTAATTTTATTTATTTACATATAAATTTCAATGTACTTCATGTATTTTTCTCCACTCACACTAACATAATTGAATCTAAATAGAGAAAAACAAGATTACAACAACAAAGAGGTATTGCATTCTTCCCCTGCTTTAATTCACATTGTCACTAATGTTTTTTACATAGTTACTTCCCTCTGGAACAATCATCAATAATTATTCTGCATCTCATCCTCAGGTCCCATGTGGCCTCTTTGAGATTAAAATGATTCCCTTACACTTTAACTTGAACAATGCCTCAATTCCAGAGCTAGATGTCCTTCTGGTTTAGGATACAGAGAGGTTCTACCAGAAAGTCTCCTTTGAGCTACACCTATGTCACTTTCCAATCAATTATGTGAGAGCTATCATGTACATATTTCTTAAGTAAAGATACATAAAAAAAATTATTAACTTTAATATGACTAGGTAATCCTAATTGATAAGCTATGGGTCCAATTCTATCCAAAATTTTGAATGGCCCACAAAATCGTTGTGCTAATTTTGGATAGGTTCCTGTTCTTAAGGTAAATTTCCTTGTGTTCAGCCTCAAATAAACATGATCCCAAATTTTGAACTCCCTATGTGTTATTTTTTTGTTTGCATAGCTTTTATATCTGTCATGTGTGGTTTTAATGATATGTTGAATCCTTCGTACTATTTTCTCCATCTCCAATAGGACATCAGGCCCTAGTAATAGTATATCCTCCGACTGACTCCAAATGAGAGGTGTATGACATTTTATTCGATACATGGCTTTAAAAGGGCTCGTTTTTATGGATGTTTAATAACTATTATTGTAAGAAAAATCCACCAAATCTAGAGAATATTCCTATTTAGTGTGTCTGTCCATGACATACATTCTCAGTATGTCCTCCAAAATCTAATCGGTTCTCTTGGTTTCTACATCCCTTTGAGGATGATATGCTCTCTTAAAATTTAATTTAGTTCCCATGCCTCCAAACAATTCCTACGATAATTTTGAGGTGAATTTGGTATCCTTATCCAACACTATCATCTTGGGTACTCCATGTAATCGAAAAATCTCCTTCACGAAGATATTAACAATCTGTCTTGTACCAAAAGTGGATTTTACCAGTATGAAATGGGTTTCCTTACTTAAGGTGTCTACCACTACCATGATGGATTCATGGTGCACCTTGGTCAATGGTAGTCTTATGATAAAATATAAAGAAATTATTTCTCGATTCCATTCAAGGATATGTAGTGGATTTAACAACCCAACAGGGTGTTGATGTTCAACATTTACCTGTTGACAGTCTAAACATTTTGATAAATATTGGGCCACCTCTTTCCTCACACCTTGCATAAAGAAATTCTTTCCTAATGTTGTAATCATCTTTCGGTACCAAGGATGTCTTGAATATGGTTTCTTATGGTATTCATCTAGTACCATTTGTTTCATGGTATTTACATTGGGAAAATACAATCATTTTCTATAAATCAACAATTTTTCATAATTTTTTTCATAATGAGGAATGTTATTCTATTGTAAATTTTGTTGAATTTCCAAGTATTTATGGTGAGTGGTTATTGAATTTTTATTTTTCTCTATCTAATTTGTACTAATGTTGCTAAGAGACACATCCATTAGAGTGTAGGCATGTCTGCTCAGAGCATCTTCTATCTTGTTTTATTTCCCTTTTATGTGTCTAATATCGAACTCAAACTCACTAAGAAGCACCATCCACCTACCTTGCCTGGCATTGAGATCTGGTTGGCTGAAAATATATTTTAAGTTGATATGATCTATCACCAAAGTGAATTTCTTCCCTAACATATAATGCCTCCACGTATTTAAAGCATGTATTACTGCAACTCACTCTATGTCATATATAGCATAATTCCTTTCATGTGTTCTCAACTTTCACAACTCGTAAGCTATCACTAAATTGTCTTGCATTAAAACTCCCCTTAGCCCTTCCATATAGGCATAACTGAATTCTATAAATTCTTTATTTGTATCTACAAGCTTTAAGATGGGAGCCACTGTGAATAGGTGTTTCAACTTATCAAAAATTTTCTAACATTGGGTTGTCCATTCAAATTTTACCCCTTTCTTTTTTAAGAATGTAATAGGATATACTAGTTTTGAAAATCCATCTATAAATCTTTAGTAGTATCTCGTGATTCCGTTAAATGAACGAAAAACAAATACATCCTTTGGTATGGGACAATTTATAATGGCCCGAACCTTCTCAGGATCCACTCCTAATCCTTCCTTAGAGATTATGTGGCCCAAATATTGTATTATGTTTTTGTAGAACTCACACTTACTAAATTTGGATACAATTAATGTTCCCTTAGATTTTGTAGCACAAATTTTCAGTGCTCCTTATGTTCTTCTTCATCTTTGGAATATATTAGAATGTCATCTATAAATACCAGCACAAATTTGTCCAAATATTTACTAAATATACTATTTATTCGGCACATAAAGGTTTTTGGGAAATTAGTAAGGCCAAATGGTAACACTACAAAGTCATAGTGACCATATCTAGTCCTGAAGTTTGCCTTATAAATATATTCATTTTTTATTCTCAATTGATGATATCCCATTTTTAGGTTAGTTTTTGAGAAAATGGTTTCCCCCATTACTTGATCAAACAAATCACTAGTATGGGGCAACGGATATTTGTTTTTAATAGTTCACTTGTTTAACCCTCAATAATAGATGCACATTCTAAATGTGTCATCATTCTTCTTGACAAATAACACGAAATCCACCCAAATTGACACACTAGACCCAATATATGCTTTCCCCAATAGTTCTTGTAGCTGCATTTTTAGCTTCAATAATTTAGGTGGACTCATTCGATAAGGGGCTCTAGACACTAGGGTTGCATTGGGTACCAAATCAATGGAAAAATCCATATCTATAAGAGGGAGTAAACTTGTAATTTCCTCCTGAAAGACATCAAGAAACTCCTTAATAACAGGTAGGGTATCTAATTTTGATTCCTCTCCTTATTGTTCACTTGCTTCTACATGAACCATAAATAATTGACACCCCTTCCGTGCACTCATTTTCATTTGTATGGTTGACATTTGTCCGATTGATATGGGTTTTGGCATTCCTTAGATTATTTTAGTTTTTCCCCTCTGGTCCACAAATCTCACAATTTTTTCCAAACAATTTATAATGCCCCCCTGCTTTTCCAACCAGTCCATGCCTATTAATACATCATATGATCCTAGGGGAAGTACATTTAAGTAACTACTGTGAAATATCCATATTAAATCAACATGGCATTTGTTTACTTGGCATTGCTAGTTGTACCAACCAAGTAGATTAATATTTTTCAGTTTCAAGTTTACAATTTTCATCCACTTGTGGTCCAATGTAACTTAAACTAGCCTTTGGATCATTTAAAATAGAAATAGGTCAGTTGGAAATAGTACCTTCAATCTCAACCTTTGTTGATTAATATTCAACTTGTTTATCCTCCAAGATTGCGCTTATCCTGGGAATATTTCTAGCTATATCATTCACTGTGGCAGCTTCATGGACAACTTGGATATTCTGGATAGATCTAGGATTATACAGGAAATGCCTCAATAGATGAGGTCACAACACCCTCAACACTTTAGTGGTTCCTTTTCTTTACCCCCACTAATATTTTTACTATTTAGATCCATAGGTTTTGACATAGCTTGAGAGTGTGCTAACTGATTTACATTCCCCTTGCTGAACATTTTCTGTTGAAGGTCCTTTCCAAAATTTTTAAGATAGTCAAGTTTCTTTCATTTTGACCCAATTACATATTTGGCTCTGTTATTATTCTACCAAAACTTTGGTCCTTCATCCTTATTCATAAACTACTAATAACAAAGCCTCGCCTTACTCACTGCTTCATCCATTATCTTAGGATTGTCAAACTCAAGTTGTTCCTTTAAGGCAATGGGAAAACAATTCACAAACTGTTGCGCCTTGGATTTCTCTTCTTTAATGTAGGAACATACAACAAATATTGGTAAAATTTTCCAAAAATTCATCTATAATTAACCGTACCATTCTTAGCTGATGGAGCTCCTTTACAGGGTCATCATATTAACATTCACTTAAATAGCGGTTTTTAAACTACTTCTTGAATTCATCCCAAGATACTTTCTTTTGATAAAAAACGATATATTAATGAAATGACTCTCTAGGTGAGATACCTGGAGAGTGCCCAAGCACTTCACACATACACGCTATCTTTCTATGTGGAGAAAATCCTAGTACATATAAGTTTTCGCACAATGAGGTGGTTTGAACCACTCCTTGAATATTAGGATCTAAGATCTAAAGTTAGACTCTCAATCCTATCATCACCATAACAGTAAACTAAGTTTGGCTTTCTCCATTAATTCTAACACTCCCCCTTAATGGAGAAAGGGTACTGAACAATAACATATGCCTGTTGGTCTAGTCTCAGCTAAGCTTACAACTAAAAACATCAAAACAACTTGGTAACAAAGGTTTTAGTTTTAGTGTTCTTGCTTGAGAGTCCATGCTTGTTCATTTGTGGATGAGACTTCATCTTCACTTTATTTTCCATGAGGTAGTACTGTATCTTCACCTCATTTCTTCCCCTGTGAAGGAAAGCTTGAATTCTTATTCTCTCCCTTCTCAGAATTATGGCAGGCTAGATAGGAAAATTTTCCTCTTCAATATTTTCGGTGTCAATCATCTGAATGTCAATGATGATGTCTTGACCATTCATTGCTGCATCTTCTGTGTTAACTTCATAAAGACATGGTGTTTCATGCCATGCTTCAAGAAACTTCAGTTCTTCTTCAAGCTTCGTTACTTTTTTCTTGTTGTTATTGGTAACATCTGCACACACAGAAATATTAATGAGATCATTACAATTTAAATTTTCTTCAACTTTGTTTTCTTCTGCCACATCTTTGTAATTAGCTTTATCTCGCTGGTCCCATTGATCTTCAACACTTTTTTCCTCTTCACATCCTTCTTGAAAAACAACTCATGAGTATTTAGTCTCACGTTGTTTCAGAACATATAGAATATGTTGATAATTGTGGTCATTAATAAAAACAACTATGTCTTATGAAAAAAATATCATCAAGATACAATATGTCTAAAAGTGCAGCCATATTGGAAAGGTCTAGGTTATCTCACATCGAGATTTGTTTTCGACTCCACACGGTCCTCGAGCTCCAACGACCTTATTACCACGCAGGTGGGAAATTTCTCCCTTCGGTAACTCTTCAACTATAGAACCTTGTCGATTGTGGCTTTTTTGCCACACAGGTCTTAGTGCCCTCAGCTCTAGTGATGAGCAACTACATGACCTCTCACAAGCTTAAAACATTCTCAATATAGATTACAAAAGATTGTGCCAGACAGATGGGAGTTTTCTAATGAGTTTTTTTTTGTAGAGGAGAAATGAAATTGATGTAAGACATTCATAGAAGAAAGAATCCACAAGCCAATGGTGTTATGGCTAATAGGCCTGTATCTCCATCCATTACAGGCAAGGATTAGCAAGGTTGTTCTCCCACATTTCTCCCTCTGTCCTCTCAGGTTGAAGGCGATGGACTTTTGGACAAAAATGAGTGGTTGAAACAACATAATTTGTTCTTAATGTCAGAGGTAGCACAGATAAAAGGTTTTTGTAGCAATATTATGTCAAACCATGCAAATATATGCATAGAAAGTTTAAGAAAATTATTTTGCCTACACAACATTCCAGATCATTTTCAGCAAGGAGAGTCAATGGACGGATCCGCGGCCCAATCTAAAGATTCATGTCAAAGGACTTATCTATGCTTGTTCATTCATCATTCTGAAGATGAGACAAAAAATAGTTGTGAAAATTCCAGAGAAATGGCTGACAGTAAATGCATTGATTCTGTCAAGTCAATTATCCATCTTGATGTACACGGACTTCAGGTAAATTATCACGGAGAACAGACTACACAACTTCCTGCAATTGATCTCAGGAAGAAATTGATCATCGATGCAATGATCCACCACAGGTCGGCCTCATGTGTGAATGCCTTACCTCCTAAGATGGTCACCATTGATCCAATCTACCAGATTTTCCAATCCATGCTCAGCGGGCCTTAGAATGCCATGAATTTGAACCAGCGGATGAAAAGTGAGCTGATGATGATTTGATCTGCTTGATCTACCAACCAATCCACCTAATGCAGAAATTCAACCAATGTGAAATTCAATTTGAAAAAAAAAAAGATGTGATGATGCCCTGTGTCAAATACGTGCTTCAACACACCATGCACCAGGTAAAGGCTTTTGCTTTCAACACCAGATATTACGTAGTACACCTTTAAGGACTCACCTCACTTAATAAACGTCACACAGGCCTCTGATCTCATGTTCTGATACCATGATAAAAATTGACCTATTAATGAAATGGCTCTCCAGGTGAGATACCTGGAGAGTGCCCAAGCACTTCACACATACACACTATCTTTCTATAGAACATCCTTGTACATATAGATTTTCATACAATGAGGTGGTTTGAACCACTCCCTAAATATTAGGATCTAATATCTAAAATTAGACTCTCAATCCTATCATCACCATAACAGTAAACTAAGTTTGGCTTTCTCCATTAATTCTAACATATTTTTCTCCAATAGATTCACACTTTTAGCTTCTTCCCACTAGAGGGAAGTTTTACCTTGCAATTGATAAATGGCCAATCTGGCCTTTGAGTTTATCTCATATTCATAGACTTGGAAATATTTATTCATATTAAGTAGCCATGCTTTTGCATCATCCTATTTTTCTCCATCAAAAGTAGGGGGCTTGATTTTCCTGAATTCCCCTTGTAACTCAGTTTGTTTCTTTCTCTTATGTGTTCTTGGATACGTTTTATTAGATGCCCCCCAATTTCATATTTCTTTGATTTTGTTCCCCATTTATTTCCTTTCAATATTTCAGGTTCAAGTGTTCTATGGCTAGACTTTTCAGTCAACCCCCTGAACATTCTTTCCTGCTCCTCAGTAGCCTTTAACAAATGCTCATTACTGCTCCTCAAGTATGCCAATTATTGCTAAAGACTTATAACAAAATCCATGAATATAGTAGTTGTTGGGTTGGCCCCATTTCCAAATTCAACATATAAGTATTCACCTTCACTAAAGGTTGGAGCCTCCTCGACCATGTTTGTTGTAGTCAGGTCACTCTCTTACCTTGAGATTCAAACAAAATTAATTATTAATTCTTCCTTCCTTACTACAACTATTCAAGTCTACACAATTATGTTTATTATTTCAGTAGTGCTTGCTTAAGGCCTGAGTGGAGGACTTGGGATCTGATACCATCTGTCACAACTCCCCTATCAACTACAATCCAGGGCAAAAAAAATTTAGAAAGGCTATACTCATATACATGTAGATAACAATAACATACCCACACATATGGAGGTTACCATTCCCTCTTTTATAAAGATGTTATGGACATGGCATTAATTACGATCTCTCTACCTATTCCACTCCTATGAATTTAAATTAATTGAAAAACATATGTATTTATTCTAAAATGTACATCTACTTAGAACCATCATATCTTGATTATTATTCTAATGCTTCCTCACTACCATTTATGATGTGACTCCAGGTGTGTATGAAGGTCCATTGTACCTTGGTGTTATTTACTATGTATCAATTGGTGGGTCACAAGGATATAACCCTTCCAGGTTGTGCTCCATATAATTACTTAACCTAGGTTTCTTCTTGGTCTAGTGAATTCATTCCTAAAGGGGTCACTTACCATGGTAGGGTTGGGTTCTCCCTTAACCAACATGTTAGGAATTTACCCTAGCAAGTGGTACACATATCTTTTGGAAAATGGTGAACAAACCCTCCCCAAGCATGCACATCCCTCCAATGTGATGTTCACCAGGTCTATCAGTCTCCTTCTATGTGCACAGTGGTATAAGGATCTTCCCATATCAATGGTGGATATCACTCGTCAAAACCCTAAGCTTATTCTTTCACCGGGTTTCTGCCCCATTCGTCATTTTCATGTATGAGGTTACATGTTCCACCTAGAGCATTGAAATTCAATTCTAGAAGATGACATCTAGGTTATGGCTTCAACTGTGTCAATGTTGCATCCAATTTGTTGATGTGTAATTTTTTCCTCACTCTCAGTATTGTTAAAACTTGGATCTTGTAATGGTGCCATAGCTCTTTCACTCACCACTCTTGCCTTTCCTTTGTGCTTGTTCTGTAACTTCTACTGAGGGGTTATTTTTACGTGTGTATTTTTTGACTAATTGTACCCAACATTTCTACCAGTGTACGATGTTGTGTATTAGAGAGTTTTAGGCATGCCTCCTTTCATTCTTCTTGAAGTACAACATTCATGTGGTTAACTAGGTCAATTTCACCAACATTCCTTTTGCTATAAGGTAATTTACTCAGTTTTTTCTTTCACTCATACTATAGGTACCATATTAGAGTCACAATGTTGCCTAGCTTTTCCTAGGAGTAAAAATTTCACCTAAATACCATATATTCCCTTCTATTATTCATATTACCAATTATGGGCTAATGGGGTTTTATCTTATGGTTTATTTTCCCACGACTCTGTGCTTATGTCCATTTGGAACAGACTACTCTCTTTTTTCCCTCTTTCCTAAGCAAGGACCAAAACACAAACCCTTGGATTCAGTGGCCCCAATCTCTAGAGGAAAATGTGAGGATCATTCAAGTGTTTTATGGATTTGTGTCTTCCTTTGGTTTTGGTAGGGCATAGCCTATCCTGATGTTATTGGGTTGCACTTCTGTAAGTAAAAATTCTTATGCATCATCCATCTTATATATATTTTCGGTTGACCCTAGTGCTCGCAATTGTACTGTTGCTTTGCAAGGTTACTTCTTTTGGGAGGCATATATGGGAGTGAACACTTGCTTACACCAGAACACCATCCATGAATAAGTAAGGGTTGACTTTCTCCCTTGTTTTTTTTTTTAATTTGTGCAATAATTTTGTTTTGTAAGATTTAAATTCTAGCTATATGATGTTGATGTCATGACTCCCCTATCTTGCAGGTGTATATTTCCCTTTACAACAATGTCTTTCATTTTCAGTTGGAAGGATACCATGAATATTGATATGTAGTCCCTATAGCTTCTAGGTTTTTCCACTTTCCTTATTTGGGGTTCTAATTGTTACAACGTACTGGTGATATTCCTAAGCAACAGTGTTTGGGTGCATGACTAAATGATGCACATCTCTTATGAGCAGTATATATGTTAAATTTAATGAATTATGGAAGTTTTTTATTTACGTAATTCCCTTTGCCTATGACTGATAATCCATCATTAGGTATATTATGTTCTTATGTGGTTTTTCAAGCTCCTACTGATGGCGTCCCTACATTAATATTGACGTAGACCCTGTGTTATTGTATTATCCAAAATGGTTTTCATACAATGCAAAGTCCTTTATGAAAATATGTGATAGGGATAGTTTATTCCTTTAATGTTAATTAAACATAAGTTTTACTTAGTGACTACATTTGATTATGGCTTGCTCCGGGTGGTTTTCATTTTGCTTCCCTTGGTTCAACAATGATGTAATATACAACTGAAGATTTACATGTGTTTATATATATATATATATATATAGATGCCACTATCAATGTCATATTACTTGAATTGCAACTTTCGTATCAGTATCATTGTGAGTTAGAGTGGTTGAATTACTGCTTCAACCTCTCTCTTACAGTAAATTATATTTCTTGAGTTACTAATTTAATATCTGTTTATATGTATCTGCCTCTATCACTAGGTGAACGAGGGAATTGAGAAATTTTCTATCATTTCCATTGCATATCTTACATGTATTTTTCCTTCCTAGTACTTCTTAATTTTTCATTTATGTTGGTCACTTATGTTTGTGTAGAGCGAGATGAAATAGTCATTTCTGGTTGGTATTCTTGTGTATTGTTTATTTAATAGTCTCTTATCAAAATATCGTGTGTGTTATCTTATCTCATATGAACAATACTATTGTGAGTAGGTTTAGAATCTCAACTAGTAGTGTAATATGTTAAGTAATTAGTAATTTATTAAAATCTAACCGATTGACTATGGAGTTTTTTTTTTTATTTTTTTTTT
>Ga0115844_100376_pt1 | contig 12504 bp, 9 predicted proteins | sample InSIn1gowninarea_FD_83858 | JGI IMG/M metagenome (GOLD analysis project Ga0115844, IMG submission 83858) | reverse complement strand
TACTTTTAAGAATGTAATAACTGCTTTTAAGAAAAATGATCAGTTCAAATTTCAAATGGTCACCAATTCTGAAGGTGTTCCTGAAGGGTCTGACCTATGGAGACAAAATATGAGCGGAGGTGGTGCTACTGCATCTGCTACTGAATAAAAGATTTTATAACTTACTAAAACTAGTATCATGGCAGAAATGGATACCTCCGGTGGCGGTGGCCATAAAAAAGGACCGGGAGTCAAAAAAGCGAAAAAAGCATCTACCAGGGTTGATCTTACACCCATGGTTGATCTTGGGTTTTTATTGATTACTTTTTTTATTTTTACAACTACTATCAGTCAGCCTACGGCAATGAAACTCTTTTTGCCGAAAGATACTGACAAGCCGGAAGAACAAAATAAGGCAAAGGAAAGTGGTGCGTTGGGATTGGAAACAATTGCATTTCCGTTGTGCATCTTAGAAAAAGCGACCAGCAATAGGTTTACGGCATTAAGCATTAACTCCACATACATAAAAATGATAATTGCATTCCTGCGTGTCAACACCCCTACTACTCCAATACAAAACAAAACAATAGAAAGTACTATATAATATGTTATCGGCATGAAACCTTAATTTGAAAATTTATCAATTTGAAAATTTGAAAATTTTGAGCGATTGTATTTCATTTTCAAATTTTCAAATCAGCACATTAGCTAATTGATTTAGTCCCTCTTCCCTATTACCACTGCACCTACCATAGCAGCTAAAAACAATACGCTGCTTATTTCAAATGGTACTACATAATCCCTAAAGAGCACCATTCCCAGGTTTTTTATTAAACCGATATTTCCTTCTTTAACCAAAGCTTTTGCATGTTGTACCTCTCCGGCGTCCCTGATTACATCAATCATTATTAGCATTAGACACCCACCTGATATAGCACCAGCAATTTTGAAGCGGTTATTTTTCTGTGGTTCGGAGTCGCTATTCAAATTCATCAACATCACCACAAACAGGAACAACACCATAATGGCTCCTGCATAAACAATCAGGTTAACTATTGCAAGAAACTGCGCATTCAATAATATATAATGACCGGAAATAGCAAAGAATACAATGATAAGCCACAAGATACTGTGAACAGGATTTTTACTTATCAAAACCATGGTAGCACTTACCAGTGCAAGAGCAGAAAGAAACCAAAATAAAATTTGAGTAGTACTCATTAGTTGCGGTTAGTAAAAAAGTTAGGTTGTTGTCGGCGCTCGTTCTCCTTTGGCCTTTTCGTATTCTTCAGGTTGAGTTAGCGGATTAGGTATAAGCAAATCTTCTTTACCATATATAAACCCTTTGCGCTGAAAGTTAGACGGAGCAAAGGTTTCACTTAGATAAATCGCGTCCTTTGGACAAGCCTCTTCACATAAACCACAGAAAATACAACGCAACATGTTTATCTCATACTTTGCCGCATATCTTTCTTCGCGATATAGATTTTCCTCGCCTCTTTGTCTTTCTGCCGCTTCCATAGTTATAGCCTCTCCCGGACAAGCTAATGCGCAAAGCCCGCATGCAGTACATTTTTCCCGTCCTTGCTCATATTTTGTCTCCATAGGTCAGACCCTTCAGGAACACCTTCAGAATTGGTGACCATTTGAAATTTGAACTGATCATTTTTCTTAAAAGCAGTTATTACATTCTTAAAAGTAGGATATTTCGCCAGATTATCCCCCTTCAACAAAATATTCAGCTTCGTATTAGTACTAGCATGGGCCGCAACAATTGCCCTCATCCAGGCAGTCACTTCGTTGTGAAGAGTGTCCTGAGCAGGAATTCCGGGCAATAAATCTCCCTTCAACTTATCTGATGGTATTTGAAGAGAAGATTTTAGCTGAGAAAAAGAACTGCCAAAAAAAGGCGCCTTTTTAAAAGCTGTTATGTCAGCAGGAGAAAGAGCAGTGCCATTATTTGCATTCAGCTGGTTTGCCACTTCTGCCTTTACCTCTTCATTGTCCATTGAAATGAAAACCTTACCATCTTTTGTAAAACTTATTAAAGTAACATCTTTGTCAGGTGCTACCTTAGACGATACTGAACTTGGGGTCTCAACCGCTATATTCTCCGCTGCTTTTGGTTTTGCCGTAAGAATGAAAAACGATAATAATAGAAACGCAACGTCACACATTGCCGTCATATCCACTGACGTACTTTTCCGGGCTATTTTGGGTCTTGACATGATTTAAATTTTTGGTACTATTAGTTTAGATGCACAGTTCTAAATTTTCCACAAAAGATAGCAGACTATTTATAGTTAGCAGCAAAACTTTGAGTTAACGTGAAACCGGATTCATCAATACCATAAGTAATACCGTCAATTCTTGTAGTAAAAACGTTATACATAATAATAGCAATCGCAGAAGTACCAATACCCAAGGCTGTATTGTACAAAGCCTCAGAAATACCTTGAGACAATTTTTGAGATGCTTCAGCACCACCACTTTCGCCTAATGAAGAAAAAGAGCGAATCATTCCCATTACCGTTCCTAATAGTCCTAATAAAGTAGCTACAGATGCAATTGTAGATAAGAACACAAGATTTTTCTCAAGCATTGGCAGTTCGAGAGCTGTTGCTTCTTCTACCTCTTTTTGAATGTTTAACACTTTCTGATCTGTATCAAGTTCAGTGTTAGCGATCATTTCTTTGTATTTACGAAGGCCTGCTTTCATAACATTTCCTACAGAGCCTTTTTGCTTATCACATTCCGTAATAGCCTTATCGACATCCTTATTAGCAAGATGAAATTGAACCTTTCTTATAAATTCAGTAATACTTCCGCTACCTGCCGCTTTTGAAACAGTAAGAAGTCTTTCAATAACAAATGTTAGAACTATTAAAAAACATCCAATTAAAACAGGCACAATAATTCCTCCTTGATACATACGCGCAAGTGCTGATTTTGGGCCTTCGTGATTTGGCCAAAATCCGCCTGCTTTGTCTGGATTTGTAAAATTTGCATCAGAACCAATAACGTAACGCCAGATGACGTAACCAAGGATAATACATAACAATGGGGCAATCCATGAAATTGAATTTCCTGACTTTCTTGGTTGTACTGATGTTGCGCTTTTTACTGTTGCTGTTGGTTTAGTTTCCGCCATGATACAATTTTTTTTGTTTAAGAATTTGTTTGATGATTTAAATAAAGCAATTGTTTCGCAATTCTACTGAAAATAACAATCTAAAGATAAAAGGTTACCGTAAATATTTTTATTATTATTAAAAAATTAAAAAATACTGCACGGGCTTACTCTCCGTAATGACTTATGAACTAGAAGTGTATCAAGTTTCAGGCCAGCACAATATAGTTTCATCTGCGTTCATTTCAAATCTCTTTTTCGAAAATAACTCTCGGTTTAACCTGCTTATCACAGTGTCATTTTAACTATTTACCTATACCTCTTCTACTAACTTCACATTCCTAAATAGATTACATTTCGTATGAAGAAACTTGTATTATTCTTTCTTATTTCCACGTTATTATTTTCAGTTGTTTTTGGACAACGGAGAAACAGAAAAAGTTCAACACCTCCTTCTATGGTGACCCCAACAGCACCCGCAGGTCTATTTTCAGGCCTTAGAAGCGGCCCAAAATCTTACAAGGATGTAATCACGGATAAGGCAGTCTCGCAAAAAGGATTATTTACAGTACATAGAGTAGACGACAAATATTATTTTGAAATACCTGACAGTATCATGAACCTCGAAATTATGGCCGTTACCAGGTTTGTCCGTGTGCCGGCGAATAAAGCAGCAGGCAGTGCTACTTATGGCGGAGAAATAATAAATCAACAGACCGTAGCATTTGAGAGAGGACCCAATAATAATGTTTTTATGAGGGCTATTACACTGGTTAATGTTGCTGATACCAGCAATGCAATTTATAAAGCAGTATCTAATTCAAATCTAAATGCAATTGCCGCCGCTTTTCCTGTAGCCGCCTACGCTAAAGACTCACTTAGTGTAGTGATTGACGTAACCGATTTTTTTAAGGGTGATAACCAGATCGTTGGCGTAAGTACGTCAGCAAAAAGAAGTTTTAATCTCTCTTCCCTGGCTTCGGACAGATCATATATCCAAAACATCAGTTCTTTTCCCCTTAATACCGAAATAAGAACAGTAAAAACATATAATTCTTCGCCTTCACTTTTCGGAGGCTTTTCATCACTTCCATCGGCCAGCATTCCTGCTGCCAGCGCAGCAGGCGCGGTGACAGTTGAGCTGAATACGTCAATGATCCTCTTACCTAAAAATCCAATGTCTATTCGCTACTGGGACCGTAGGCTTGGCTTTTTTCCTGAAAAATTTACCACTTTCAGCGATAACCAGCAAAGAGTGGAAAGCAACACTTTTGCGGTCCGTTGGAGGCTGGAACCTAAAGATGAGGATCTAGAAAAATGGAAAAACGGTGAGCTTGTAGAACCTAAGAAACCCATCATTTATTATATAGATCCGGCTACCCCTAAAAAATGGAGAAGCTTCCTCATTGCCGGGATCAATGATTGGCAGGTGGCGTTTGAAAAAGCCGGTTTTAAAAAAGCTATCATCGGTAAAGAATGGCCCGATACAGCCTCCTTTATGAGTATGGAAGATGCCCGCTATTCTGTTGTCAGGTATTTCGCATCTGACGTAGAAAATGCTTATGGACCCAACGTACATGATCCACGAAGTGGTGAGATTTTAGAAAGTCATATCGGCTGGTATCACAACGTAATGAAACTGGTGCACGACTGGTATATGATACAAGCTGCAGCGGTAGATCCTAAAGCGAGAAAAATGAAATTTGACGACTCATTAATGGGCCAGTTAATACGCTTCGTATCTTCTCATGAGTTGGGTCATACCCTGGGATTAATGCATAACATGGGCAACAGCAGCCAGACACCGGTTGAAAAATTAAGAGACAAGACATGGGTCGAAGCAAATGGACATACTGGCTCAATCATGGATTATGCACGTTTCAATTATGTAGCACAGCCCGAAGATCACATAACCGAGAAAGGTTTGTTTCCACGAATAGGAGATTACGACAAATGGGCAATTCGGTGGGGCTACGGCTATATTCCCGGAGATACCAAAGAAGAGCAAAAATCGGCAAGCAATAAACTGATCATAAAAACTTTAACCGAAAATCCCAGGACCTATTTTGGCACTTTTGAATTAGGGAACCAAAACGATCCAAGAAACCAGCGTGAAGACCTGGGCGATGACGCGATGAAAGCCAGCGCATATGGTATCAGAAACCTGAAGTTGATTTTGAAAAATTTAAATGAGTGGACTAAAGATGATGTCGATCAAAATGAAAATATTGATGAAATGTATACCCAATTAGTTGGCCAGTTCCGCCGCTATATAGGACATGTTACATCTAATATTGGAGGCGTTTACGAAACCATTAAAACCTCTGCTCAGAATGAGCCTGTTTATGAAGTTACGCCAAAAGCAAAACAACGTGAGGCAGTTTCTTTTCTTCAAAGTCAAATCTTCACTACTCCCCGATGGTTGCTGTCAAAAGACATATGGGACCGCATAAACAATCCTGGTGAACCTGACCCTGTTGTAACTTCACAGGAGATTGTCTTAAATAGTCTTTTAAGTAATTCCCGTCTTAACCGGATGCAGGAATCAGCTGAACGCTTTGGAACAGTGAAAGCATATAGTGCAATAGAACTGTTTAACGATATTCAAAAAGCATTATTCAGTGAACTTAAGTCAAAACAACCGATTGATAACTACCGCCGAAGGTTGCAAAAGAGTTATTTCGATAAGCTTAATGACTTGCTTAACCCGAGTTCCGGGTTTACCATATCATTCGGTGGCTCCAATTCATTAATATCGTCCCTTGATATGAGCCACACCGATATCCCGTCCATCGCCAGGGCACAATTGGTACAGTTACAAACAGCAGTTATAACTGCAATCCCCGGCACTACCGACAAGATGAGTAAAATACATTTGTTAGACCTTAAGCAAAGAATTAAAGAAGTGCTGAATCCTGGAAAATAAAGCTCAATTTTATTCCAAATAAAAGCCCTGGCAGAATCACCGGGGCTTTTATTTTAGCACCTTTTTTTGGTTCCGGCTTATGAAGCCTTCATCAACATCGTTGTATCACTCCCTTGTACCGCAAACCATTACTCATCTTATTTCACCCATAGTTTGTTCCTATTTTCGAAATCCACAAACGTTCTTTAGCAGCCTTTTTTTTATTTGACTTTGCTGATCAACACTTGATACGAAGTGTTACGAAAACCTTCACTTAAGCCTCACTCACCCAATAATTTTTTGCCTTAATACCTCAATGACTATTCATACCTGAGGGCCACAATGGGATCTAATTTAGAAGCTTTGATCGCAGGCCATAATCCCGCCGTCAGGCCAACGATACTACAAATAACAATACCTGTAATAACCCAGCCCCATGGAACCACAAACCCTGTTTTTACAACCATTGCAAAAACGTTTCCTACCAATACACCAAGCACGATTCCAAAAAAGGCACCCAACAGGCTGATAATAATTGACTCAAACAGAAATTGATTCCTGATACTTTTTCTGGTACCGCCCAGCGCCTTGATTAAACCAACTTCCTTGGTTCGTTCTGTAACAGCAACCAGCATTATATTCATTAAGCCAATTGCAGCGCCAATTAAAGTTATCAGTCCGATTGCGCCTGCAGAGCCAGAGATACTTGACAATAGACTGATAAAGGTTTCGGCGACGCTATCACTTTTATCGATGAAAAAATTGTCATTATCCTTAATATCAAGCCTGCGTATTGCCCTGAATGTTCCTGTCGCTTCTCCTATTGCAGGCTCCATTTGTGTTAGATCATTCACCATTACGTTGATCGTGTACGATGAACTCGAGTTAGGTAACCGCCGAACATTGTTGTAGCTTGTTACAGCAACTTTGTCCATTTGCATAAATACACTGCTTCCTTTTGGTTTAAGTAACCCGATAACCCTGTAGGGCCGATTTGCAATCCTTATAATTTTATCAACAGCACCTTCCGGGTTTTTTGGAAAAAGTTTTTTAGCAATATCACTTCCCAATAAACAGACATTTCGACCGGTTTCAACATCCAGCCGGCTAAAGTTTCTACCAGACTGTAAGGAATAGCCGCTGATTAATAAAAAGTTTTCATCTCCCCCATCAATATGTAGTTCCGGGGTTGTCTCTTTATTTTCGTATTTGGCAATCAGCTGTCGCGGCCCATTCAGCTGGATTCCAACGAGAGAGGGGAACCTGTAGTCTTCTTTGAACATTCTTGCCTGTAATAAATCTATTCTTTTTCCTACGTTAGAATTTTTGTCTGGCTTCGCACCTTTTCTAACCTGCGATACATTACTACGTCTCCCAATATTGATGTTACGGTCTTTATAACGGATGGTAAAAGCATTTGCACCCAAAGTTGTAAAGCTTTCCTTAATACTTTGGTTCATTGCCTGAATTGCTGTAATAATGCCTATTAAAGCCATTATTCCAAAAGCTATAATGGCAACGGTAATCCCGGTTCGTAGTTTATTACTCGTTACAGTTTTATAGGACAGTGCTAAAATGTCGCTGGTCTTCATAATCAAATATAAGATAATGTTGGAAGCGTAGGACCGGTAAGAAGCCGGAAATCACCAGTTCTATTTGGAAGATCGCAAGTAGACAACCACATTGACCCAACCACTAGTAAGGCTAATTATGAAGTAACTTGCTATGGCGAATAAAGATTTACTGGTACAAGGGAGTGACACAACGATGTTAAATCCTCATTCCAAAAACCTGCTACAAAAAGAATCCTAACCATTATTTATCGCAAGCATAAACCGGTTAGAAATAAAGTAGACTTAAAAGAGCGTTAGGGAATATGCCTAAGACAACAATGAGGATGGCAACAAAAAGCAACAGGTATTTAAAGCGGGCAGTTAAAGGTGCAATCACAATATTTCCCTCTTTAAAATACATTGCCTGGATGACCTTAAAATAATAATAGGCACTTACAGCAGCAAACAAAACACCTATGATAACAAGACCAAGGTATTTGCCTGTTTTGACCACTGAAGCGAGCATATAATACTTGGCGAAAAAGCCCCCAGTCAACGGTATACCGGCAAGGGACAACAGAAAAATGGCAAGTAAGGCGGCAATCAAAGGTTGAGATTTGGAAAGACCATTAAACCCTTCCAGGGTCATATCATCCATTTTTGCAAGAACAGAAAAGATGCCGATAGTCGCAAGAGAATAAGCAGCGGCGTATAGAAGAAGACCCTCTTTGGCTACATCATTAACAGCAAAAAGTGCAAACAACATAAAACCTGCCTGGGCAATACTGGAGTACGCCAACATTCTTTTTACACTTTGCTGAAAAACGGCTGTAAGATTTCCAAAAGCAAGTGTAAGGACGATTACAATTGCTATCAGTCGTTCAGTTTGGCTACCCATGGTTCCTAAACGGCCCTCAATTAGTCGTATAAATGCTGCAAAACCAGCCACCTTTACCACAGTGGCCATAAAAGAAGTGATTACGGCGGGCGCACCGTCGTAAACATCAGGTGTCCAAAAATGAAAAGGAGCCGCAGAAACTTTGAAAGACAAAGCGATAAAGATCAGAACCATTCCTAACGCACTCAGATAAGAAACAAGTCCCTCTTTTATTACACCCTCAACCATAAAAGTACCCCCTGAACCATACAACATTGCAATACCCATCAGCATTATTCCCGTTGAGAAGGAACCCATCAAAAAGTATTTCAAAGCTGCCTCGTTACCCTTTAGATTTTTTTTATCGCTACCAGTGAGGATGTATAATGGAATAGAAAGTATTTCTATCCCAATAAACAACATGAGTAAATTAGTATATGAGGTTACAATACCGATACCACAAAGAACAAAAAATATCAGGGCATGTGCTTCAGCAGTATTACTACCTGCTTTTTCCAGGTCTCTCCCACTTAGCATGACATATATTAAAGTGGAGAAAATACAAATGCTGTTAAAAAGCAAACCAAACTGGTCAAAATGAAGAAAGTTGGTTGTATCTATATTGAAGATGGCAGAACCATGGCTTTCAGTAACATTAAATACGAGTAACAGCAATAATGCAACGGCGGAAATGCTTTTGTAAGCAGAACGATTATGAATGAAAATGCCGCTAAACATCATAACCACACCAAAAATTGCCGAAAGTATAATCGTATTCATAAGTAAACTAAATGAGGCCGCTATTTTATTTGAGCTATAATTTTTGTAACAGTGTCGCTGGTTAGGTTAAGCATTGGTTGAGGGTAAAAGCCAAATATCAGAACCACCGCAACCAATATCCCTAGCATTAGTTGAGCTCCAGCAGGAACATTTAATGCAATTGTTCCTTCATTTCTCACTTCACCATAAAATACCTTTTGAACCATCCAAAGTGTATATACAGCTGCAAGTATAATACTGATACATGCAACAGCAGCTAACAAAGGACTGTAACGGAAAACACTATTGAACATCAAAAATTCACCCACAAAAGAATTGGTTAAAGGCAAGGCTATATTGGCAAAAGACATGACAACAAACATGATCGCCAGAATAGGTGCTTTTTGAGCAAGACCTCCTAACTCGCTAAACTTGCGTGTTCCTAATTGTTGTTCAATTACGTCTATCACTATCCACAAGCCAATAATGTTTACACCATGGGCAAACATTTGAAATATAACTCCCTGCATTCCTGCTGAACTGCCCGTAAACATGCTCGCTGCCATTAACCCGATGTGGGCAATTGAAGAGTACGCAACCAGTCTCTTCATATCGTCTTGTCGGATTGCAATCAAACTGGCGTATATCATTCCAGTAACAGCTAAAATCATTACAATGTCAGCCATCTTTACCGACGCGTTTGGAAACATTGGTAACAACCATCTTATTACTGCAAAAACACCCATTTTAACCATGATACCGCTTAGCACCATCGTAACTGCAGTAGGTGCCTGCTCATATGTATCTGGTTGCCAGGTATGAAAAGGAAAGACAGGCATCTTGATTGCAAACGCAATAAAGAACAACCAAAAGATAAAATTTTCTTCACCGGCAGTAAGTGCAAGATTATGCAAAGAGCTGATTGCAAACGAATGGTCGGGTGTTTTGTAATAGACATACAAAATACCGACAAGCATCAATAGAGAACCAAGGAACGTATAGACAAAGAATTTGAAAGTAACAGGTATCCTTTTTTCACCACCCCATTTTGAACAAAGAAAATAAGCAGGAATAAGTGCAAGTTCCCAGAAGAAATAAAACAGGAATAAATCCATCGCACAAAAAACACCCATCAATCCTGCCTGTGTCAATAGCATAAAACCATAAAAGGCATTTGCGCTTTTATAGTTGTTATTATAGGTTGAAGCAAAAATGATTGGAAAGGAAACGGCAGTTAAAAGCGTAAGTATTTTTCCCATCCCATCTAAAGAAACTGAAAACCTGCTTCCTAACATTGGTAGCCATTGAGCATCAGCAGAAATGGAGCTGCCATTTTGAAAAAGGCTGATTAAAGAAACTGCAAGTGTTGCAACCGAACTTAACAATGCAAATGCTTTTGCACTTCTTTCCTCTTTTATAAAGAAAGAAAGTAAGCCGGTCACTAAAGGAATTACAATCAATAAAACGGGAATCATACTTTATTTTTACCTGCAATTATTTTGAAAAATAGTTTAGCAAAGGGTTTAGATTATTGCCGTAAAAAACGAGGATAATCATTAATACCATACTTAAAACCATCAGAAGAATATAGTTACCAACCTGACCACTTTGCATTAACCTAATTTGGCGCCCCGCATAATTCACGCCTCTGCCTACACCATTTACGATTCCATCGATCCCACTTTTCTCTACTACATTCTTTAAAAATCCTCCAAGCGCTACTAGTGGATTTGCAATCACTCTATCATACAGTTCATCTACATACCACTTACTTGCAAGAAATTTTCCTGCGCCTTCCGGTTCAGCTATCTCAGGCTTTTTGCTAAATCTTGTCCATGCAAAAATGATAGCGATGACAGCCAGGGCTACAGAAATACCCATCAACATAAATTCGGTTCCGGCATTAAATCCTTCTGTTCCTGCTTCGTTTGTCTTTCCAATAACCGGGGCAAGGAAATGCTCCAGCGCATGAGCATTATGAGCAAATGCTTCAGGAATTCCGACAAAACCACCGACTACACTTAGAATAGCAAGAATAATCAAAGGAATGGTCATAGCTGAAGGACTCTCATGCAAGTGATGCTCCTGGTCGTGACTACCACGAAATTGCCCTAAGAAAGTCATCACATACAAACGGAACATGTAAAAGGCAGTAAGACCTGCGGTGATTGCACCTATTGCCCAAAGAACTTTATTGTGCTCATAAGCGGCAGCAAGGATTTCATCCTTACTAAAAAAACCGCTAAATGGAGGAATACCTGAAATGGCTAAACAAGCCAATAAAAAAGTAATATGAGTTATAGGCATATACTTTTTCAAGCCGCCCATCATCCGGATGTCCTGTTCATTGCCCATTGCATGAATAACACTACCAGCGCCAAGGAACAATAAAGCTTTAAAGAAAGCATGTGTCATGACGTGGAAAACTGCTCCTGTGTAGGCACCCACGCCTAAACCGAGGAACATATATCCTAATTGGCTAACTGTTGAATAAGCTAGCACTTTTTTAATATCATTTTGTTTTAAGGCAATAGTTGCAGCTAGGAAAGCTGTAGCCAAACCAACAACAGCAACAACAGCTTGAGTAGTTGGAGCCATCGTGTACAAAACATTGCTGCGAACAATCATGTAAATACCGGCTGTAACCATCGTTGCCGCATGTATCAAAGCAGATACAGGGGTCGGACCAGCCATTGCATCAGGCAACCATGTATACAAAGGAATTTGAGCACTTTTTCCCATAGCCCCAACAAACAATAACATGGTAATTCCAGTTACTTCGGCAGTGCTGAAAGTGGATGCTCTGGAAAAAACTTCACCATAAGAAACAGTTCCCAATTTTGCTAAAATCCAAAACACAGCAAGTAAAAATCCAACATCACCAATACGATTCATTACAAACGCCTTTCGAGCTGCGTAATTATAATTGTTGTTTTTAAACCAAAAACCAATTAGTAAATACGAGCAAAGACCCACACCTTCCCAGCCAATAAACATAATTAGATAGTTTGCTCCCAACACTAATAATAACATCGAGAAAACAAACAGGTTTAGGTAGGCGAAATATCGTCCATAATGTTGTGTCTCTTCATTATGCATATAGGATGTAGAATACAAATGAATGAGAAAACCGACACCGGTAATAATTAATAAGAAAAGAGACGATAACTGGTCAACCTGGAAGGAAAATGGAATATTAAATGATTGAATATTTATGAAGTCAAACAGGTGTACAATTTGAGGTTGGAAGTTATCCTGCTTCACTTCGAAAAAAATGCCAAGGCTTACTGCAAAAGAAGCC
>Ga0115844_100374_pt1 | contig 12514 bp, 5 predicted proteins | sample InSIn1gowninarea_FD_83858 | JGI IMG/M metagenome (GOLD analysis project Ga0115844, IMG submission 83858) | reverse complement strand
AAATTAATATTTATATTTGTTATTTTATTATTTAATATAACGTTTGTATGTATATCTATATTAATAAAAAAACTTTTTATATTTTAAATTTATCTTACATATATATATATATATATATATATATATATATATATATATTAATTAAAACATTTTATAAATTAATTTAGATTATAATTTTTTTGTATATATATATTTTTTAATCAGATTATATATTCTTAAGTAAGATTGAGATTTATTGTATTTCAAAATGAATGTTTGAACATATAAGTGAATTAAAACCCTTACTATTCGTTAAAATCTCTATTATATTTCAAGAAAAATTGATTAAAAAATGCTAGAAAAAAAAAGACAAAAACATGTTTTCATCCAATTACAATTGATTTTGAATATGTTAATGGATAATATATTCCCATATAAATAGTTATTTATTACATGAATAGCAAATTGATGGTTGGCGGGTGAAATTTATCACAATAAGCTTCAGGCTATTCCTAACGTAATCTACAAAATAAAATTTATTTTTCTTTAATCAGTGCTCTACACTTTGGATATATGTTGTGGCTTAACATTAGATTGAAAGATAATAATTTTTTTTTACATTAAAAAGAATAAAATTTATAAGTATAATAAAAAAATTGAAATGCTTTTTATTTCATTAGTACAACAACATTTAAATTGATAAGCATACTAAATAATAAGTAAACAAAATGTTTTAAGTTTCGTAATAATTAACATAATTTTATTTCAATTTAAGAGCTATAAAATAATTTAAGAAAAAATTGTTTCCTTTCTTCTTTTCAATATTATTATAAGTTTATAATATAGTATATATTAAGTTGTAGCTTACTGTGTATATTAAACACATGTACTAATGTGGTTTAAGCACATCTAATAATGTGGTTTTGATGGTTGTCGACACTAACAATTACTCATTTGTAATTGTACAATAAAGGGTGGATCAATACATGGAACTGATTCTATTATTTTTACAATAATCTGTAATTTATTATTTCTATTATTGACCATATTAAAATTATTGCTACATTAAAATTTTTGAATTTAATAAATTGTTTAATATGATTCAATATCTACCTTCAATTTCTTCAACTACATTGTAATTTGTTGTAATACATATTAATTGTCTTTTAATATATTGTAATACTATATTAGAAATTTAATTTATTATAAAGAAATATTTTTTAATATATTCTAATAATTTAAATTTAAAATATTTTTCCTAACATAATTTAATTACACTATAAATTTTTTTGGCCATCTCAATTTTATCATGATGATAACTACCATTAATTCTTACTATGAGTAATAATATTAATGTTTACTCTTATCAATACTTACAAATTTAAACTTATATTAGTTAACTAACATAACTACATTAATAAATGTGTTTCAAATTATGCTAGCTTATTTGAATGTATTGTGACACATATTATAATTATTAGGGTTGATATTATAGTAATACTTTGTTCACCTAACTAATAAACAACATCATTTTAAATTCTCTAGTACTAAAAAAATGCAAACATAATTCTTGAAACTATATGAAACTTTTATTTTTTATTTTTTTCCATGAGAAAAAAACTAAACATTCTTACAAACGTTATATTAAATAATAGAATCACGATTATAAATATTAACTTAATGTCTTAGATACTGAAAATAATATATTTAAAACTCTAAAGGAAATATTGAAAATAATATTAATATCTCATAATATAATGGCATAATACTATACAATTTTTTATTTTTATGTTATTATTATGAAGATATCTCCTCTTTAAGTTTATAAAGAACCCTCTATATATATATATATATATTATTTTTAAAACTACCATTTTATACATATCTAATAGATACAAAATTACATTTTTTTATTTATGGTTATCATTAAAAAGAAAATAATCAATGTGTTAAGTGTCAACTTTATATCAAAGTAAAAAAAGAATTGTACATTTTGTTTATATTGGAAGACATACAATAGTTATGAATGAAACAGTTTTTTTGGGTTTTGATATTTTGTTTTCTTCTACATCAAATTACATTATTAAAAATGAACACTAAAATATTTTATTTGAAGTTTTTTCAAATAGTGGGAAATCTTATCACATTTTAGTTTGTTAAACAAAGGTTGGGGACAACCATCACAAATTGCTATCTATTAATACTACTATCTCTTAATTCATATTTACTCATCATTATTCATGAAAATCCATATCACGTGTAATTACATTAATCGTGGTTAGTAAGGATGCATAGTTTGCTTATAATTATCATTAAAATATATTTTTATTATTGCTAATATTTCTTAAGTATTATATGTTAAGTTTTAATTATTGTCCTATATTGTTAAGTTACAAAAATTGTTTTATATAAAATAAAAACACTAAAATTAAAAATTTTATAAAAAAATTGTTTTATTATGATTTTGTGTATAAAAGAAACTAAATATAAGTAAATTTTAACTCATAAAACTATTTTTAGTGTTTTTATTTTGTAAAAGAAAATAATAATTCACTATTCGATATTAAAAATTTATTTCAAACTTGGTTATAATTTATAATTTTTAAGATTAATAAAATCATATCAAAATTTTTATTTTGTTAAAAAAAAAATTTAAATATAAAAATAAATATCATGTTGTTAATATAGAATATTTACATATATCTTTAAATTTTAACATATTTAAGATGTAAAATTCAAATGCAATGCTTTCATTTCCTTATTTTTGTGAATATACAATCATGATGTCTCTAGAAGATAAAATGTTATCATAAAATTATGTAAATCTAATCATTAAATTTTTTGACAACTATGTATGAAATGTAAACACAATTACGATATATTTTTCCCTTATTTTAAATTATAAATATTTTCCTAACATATAAAATTTTGATAAATTTTTATTTTATCTTCCTTTTTTTTAATTTTTCAATATATTCTTTTTGAAATATATTTTAATTTATAATTCTTAATTTTAAAATATTATTTTATTTTAAAATTCTTATTTTACACTTAATGTCTTAAAAATCTTACGATGTAACGAAGCGATATTAATAATAATGATTGAAAAAAAACTCCAAAATAATGGAAAGTCAAATGTGAAAGAAATTAATAGTGCTTAATTTTCTTAGCTTAGAAACTCGAACACAAATTATAAGTTCCCTTGTGAAATATTAAACCAACAGATCAATTAATTTATAATAAAGATTAGTGGGCGGAAAAAGATTCTGTTCGTAGATGTGGGAGCCGGAATACTTATGATGGAGCTGGAATACTTATGATGGATGACTTGGCAAGAAAGCCTGAGAAGTAATAATTATGATGGATGACTTGGCAAGAAAACCTGAGAAGTTGGAATGAAAGAGGTGCTTAAATATGTTGATCTTTAAAAGGCTTAAAAAAAACCGAAATAGGTATAGAGAATTCGGCATATGTTTTTTCTTTTTTCTTTTTTATGTTAAAGGAGAAGGAAGCCGAAGCACCTATAAATTCAAATATGCACCCTCTTTTGTTCTCATGCCCGGAAGCATGATTTTGGTGTTTGTGTCTTTGTTCCAAATCAGACACTCTGGGTAAAACTTAATGTCCAAAATTTGTAGGTTGACACAAGAGGACAACAATGGATCTAGACCTGTTCGAGGGGATTCTCTGTTGGATGCAATTGTTGAATTCTCTTTCCACTGATGATCCCCTATTACATCCAATCGATCCAATCGATTGAGATCAACCCTATTTCTTGATTTTGTTATTCATTTACATATCTCTTTGTAAATCTTACTGTTCCAGAAGATCCTCTGCTGCATCCAAACGATTGAGATCAACCCTATTTTTTTGTCTCTTTGTAAATTTGACTGTTCCAGAAGATCCTCTGCTACATCCAAATAATTGAGATCAATGCTATTTCTTGATTTTGCTATTTCTTTGTTATGATTTCATGCACACGAACCGCTAAGAGGAGAGTTGTATCTGTTGTATCTTCCCATGCGCTCTTGTTGCAGCTGTTCCGCTACTCCAAATTCATTTCAGGTACTCTGTTTATTTCCTCTCTGTAATTTAAGGTAATTTATTGTTAATATAATTTTGTTGTTTCTATTTCATTTTCTTTAATTAGATTAACCTCTCTCTCCTTAGTTTAGTCTCTTCAAACCTGGCTCCTTCTTGATTTTGATAATTAGTTTATGATGTTCGATTTAGGTTTCATTTCTCTGTAGCCTTTCAAATTTGTGTTGGTTGCAACAAAAATCACATGTAGGAACATAATTGTCCACTAATAGCTTACCTTATAGCAACATTAAAGATATTCACATGTAGGAACATAATTGTCCACTAATAGGTTACCCTATAGAAACATTAAAGATATTTTCAGCCAAGTCATTGGGAATGGTTCTAAGTCAGGTTCAGGTCCTTTGTTCAAGCCTTCTTCGCTCCAGTAAACCAGAGTAAATCATTTGTTGGAAATTTTCCACTCGTTTCTGTCAAGTTAATCAATTTGAACATAAACTAAAGCCGTCAAAGGATTTCTCAGGGCTCCACTGATGCCCTCCGTCTGCTTTCCAATATCTTCCTTCATTTCTCAACATTGTATTTGCATTTCTTTCTAATCCAGACTATAATTTTAACCGTTTCCAAAAGCACGTATTGTAATGGTTTTCAAGTAAATTTAGTGTAACTTTTATCCTCTCAAATATTTTAGCTAAAAGGGTTTCAGTTAAAATTTCAGATGGGTCTGACTACAATTTTAAACGTTGCCAAAAGCACGTATTGTTATGGTTTTCAAATAAATTTAAGTGACTTTTATCCACTCCTCCTATGAGATTTTCAAATATTTTAGCTAAAAGGATTTCAGCTAGTGGTAATTTATTTAAATTTATTTAATGTTTAGGGTAAATAATAATTAATTTATCAATTTTATATTAAATTAGTGTCTCCATTGGATTCGAGCCGAGAATCTCCACGAGCACCCATGTCAAACTTGCTAACAGAGAAGACAGTCCACTTAACAGCATCAAGAAGATGAGCATCGCCCTCATTTCGAATATGCCCTCAGAGAGACGAAGTATCAAATAAACCCAGAAATTAGCCGAAATTGCTGTCAAGAACTTTTCCCAATATATCAAAATCATTTTTCTTTTCTTGGTTGACCATTGATGGAAATTACTTTATACTCATGAATTTCAAATGAATCACTATCATGATTTGAGTTTAATAAACAACGACTCATCTCTATAACATATTTTCTCGTATAGGCTTTTATTCAACTGTTGTCATGAAAACAATTTCAGCATACCTAATAATCTTTGAAATATATTTTTAAATTTTTGAAATTGAAGTCATATGCTTTTGTGTTTATAGAATTTCCTTATCGCTACTGTTGAAATAGGTTTTTTTTCTTTTATCTTTTTTTTGCTTTAATTGGACATGGATTGTTTTTTGAAAAGTAAAAGTGGATAAGCTTTTTTTTCACCTCTAATTCCATTGCTTATATATATATATATATATATAGTTTTAACTTATTTCACCCTATGTCCTTTTCAGTAATTTAGGCCAGCCAGAATTTGTTATGATTGTATTTCCATGATGAAAATATTTTGAATTTCCTATAAAATTTATATTTTAATAATTTATATTAATAATTTTTTTATTACAAGTATTTATTTATATAGTTTTATTTACAAAAATAAGAAATAGGATTTTTTTTCTTAATTAATATAGAAAGTTTTTTTTATATTAATTTGTTTTTAGAAAAAATCATCCTTTTTAGGAAAAAAAAATAAAAAATTGTGTGCTTTTAATAAAGTAAATTGTATTTTTATAATTTCTTAAACATTCATATATTTTATATGATTCTTCTTAGTTTTTATATATTTTAATAATGTAATATATGGATTTTATATTAGTGATTTAATATTTTAAAGTGTTTATTTATTTTTATAAATTTATTGTTTAATTACATAATTGAATATGTGTGTGTGTTTATTTTATGTTGAAAATTTATTTTATCATAGAATTTATATTATGTTTTCTTTCAAATATTTATATGTAAAATATTTTTTCAATAAACATCAATTTGTATTTTTTAACTTTCATAATAAATCCATTACTTATGTCCACTACTTTTTATGTGAAGTTTTTTCACTTTCATGTGGGATGTATATTTATAATATATATTGAGATTTAGGGTGTAGGTCTGGTTAGTTTACTCTAGGTTAGGCTAGAGTGGTGTAGGATAGGCAAGACTAGGATAGGCTAGGCTAGGTTAAGCTAGGCTAGGCTAGGTTAGGCCAAGCTAGTTTAGGATAGGATAAGTTAGTTTAGGCCACGCTAGGCTAGGCTAGTTTAAGTTAGATGAGGCTAGGCTAGGCTAAGATAGGATAGGCGAGGCTAAGCTAGGCTATCTTAGGTTAGGCTCAAGTAGTTTAGTCTAGATTATGCATGTGTTAGGCTAGGCTGGATAATCTAGTTTCAGATAGGATAGGCTAGGGTAGTTTGGGATAAGCTAGTTAAGGTTAAGCTAGGCCAGGAAAAGTTATTTTAGTCTAGGATAGGCTAGGCTATGCTAGATTAGGCCAGGCTAGATCAGCCTAGCGGCTAGGCTAGATTAGGGTAGGCTAGATTAGCCTAGATTAGATTAGATTAGATTAGGCTGTGATAGGCTAGGTTAAGTTAGGTTAGGCTAGGATAGATTAGGCTAGATTAGGCTAGGCTAGGTTGGGAGAGGCTAGATTAGGCTAGGTTAGATTAGGCTATATTAGGTTAAGCTAGGCAACATTAGTAAGGGCTAGGCTAGAATAGTGTATGCTAGATTAGGCCGGGCTGGGCTAGGCTACACTGATTGTATGAATGATGCCCTAAATCTCCGTATAAGGGAGATGTGTAAGTATTATGATGGTTTATGTCTTTGTCTGAAACATATTTTGGTCTAGCCTTTAGCTACATATGTGATGATTTCACTCCATGAATTGTAACACTAATATGTACAATTTCATATTCATATAGCTATGGATAGAAAGAAGATATATCATCATTGAAAATTTAGAAGATATTTGTTGAGATATAGAGAGGTTATTAAAAATTATTTGGTGTGCTAGTAACTGAGTGCTTTCATGTTACTCATATGCTTGATTCCACAAGGAATAATGAAAAAAAAAAATGTATGAGTCTTGGAATCTATAGATCTTTGAACTTAGTGGCCACTATATACCAACCATATATCTATCTATGTTAAATAAAAATTTCGAGGGATGATTAGAGAGGAAAACATGCATCTTAACCTAGATTGTGCAATGTAGGGATTATTTCAGGTAAATAAAAGTTAATTGTTACTATGTTGTTTTAAGCTAGCCATAAATCTAGTAGTCAAAATATTGACATGAAAATTAAATTACGACGCTCCTTTTAAAGGACGAATTTTGTGTTGAAATATATTTAGATTACCACAAAATAAATAATACCAAACAAAACCTTTTATTTTATGCCTCCTCTCTAAAACAATTAACATACATTTTCAAAGTTTTTTATGAATTTTACGTAAATAAAATATTTTATTAATTGTTTAAGTTGTTATTTGAACTATAATTTTGATCATTTAGTCTAATACAAAAGTCATAAATATTGAAGCAATTGTAATTTTAAAATTTTATAAAGGTCACTGAAAAACTAAACAATATTATCTAAAATTTTGTATTAGTTTTTGCATTTTGTTCAACATTTAATGCCATGGACAAATAAAATATGAGGACCATTACATTCTATGTATCATGATTATTGATATTATTTTTATGTTTTTATGTGATTTACAATTATATTCAACACCTTTAACATTATCATATATATATATAAATTAATTTTAAATGTTAGGAGACATCAATTCATTCCTGATAAACATCCATACTTTCCTTATAATGAATCCTCTATAAAAACTATCCTAGATCCATATTAAATATAAACCTATTAAGTAGATAGAGTGATAAGGCCTTTCAAGTTGTAAACCTTTCTTTGAGTTTTGCACTGACAAAAGAGGTTTTCATGTTGAAATATTTGATCGCTCTTAGTACTTGATAGATCTAAAGTAAAGATAGATCTATGTTGGTTCACCTCCATAATAAATTACCTTGTGTTATCTATAAATTTAAGGTGGAAATAAAGAACAGCAAAACTGTTTAACAAAACAAATTAAAAAACCAATGTTAAATTTTAAAAAAGAACTCTCTGTAACTCTTGCTCTATCTCACTCATGCTATCCCTCTCTCTCACAATGTCTCTTAGTCTTTTTCTCTATGAATCTTACTATGTGTCTCTGGCACTCTCTCTTGATATTGTACCATTCTCTCTCTCTCCCCACCCCCCATGTCAATCTCTCACCCTCTCATTCTTTGTCTTACTCTCTTTCTTCCCTATCCCTCTCTCTCTCTCACTCACTCCCTTTCTACTTCCTCTTCCCTTCCCTCCTCTCTCATTCTATCTATTTCCCTCCCTTTCTTCATCTATATCTCAATTTCTTTCTCTCACTTGCTCTCCCTCTCTCTTGATATCTCCCTCTCTTGGTATATCCCAATATTTCTCTTTCTCACTCTTTGAATGGCTCTCTCACACAATCTCTCTTCTCAATCTCTCTCTCTAAATCTCTTCCCCTATCTCTGTCCTCCTCTCACTCTCACTCTCATTCTCACTACCTCTCTCTCTCTCCCCTCTCCCACTATCAATATTTCTTTCCCTTTCTATCTCCCTCCTCCTCGTTTGCTTTCCCTATCTCTCATGTCCTCTCCCTCCGCTTCTCACTCTTCCTCCCTCTCATTCTCCATGTCCCTCTCTCTCTCCTTCTCTCTCTCGATATCCACCCCCGCCCTCCCTCTCTCTCCGCCCCCTTTTCTCTGTCTCTTTCAATCCTTCCCTCTCTCCCTTTCTTACTCTTTCTATCTTAATCCCTCTCTCTCTTCTTCTCTCTCATTCTCTCTCCCTGTTCCCCTCCCCAAACTCTCTCTCTCCCTTAAATATATTTTAGTCTCTCACACTCTCTCTCAATCATCTCTTACCCATTCACCCCTCTCTCTCTATCTCTATGTCACCATCGCTCCTTCCCTTTCTTCCCCCTAAGCCTAAAACTTAAATCTTAAATCTAATTTTAAAACCTGAATTCACTTAACATTAGATAGCATTAAGTGAAACTAATTCTTTCAACAAAAATATATGGTGACAATATAAATTTTTATATACATCATAAACATGAAGATTTTACAATATTAACAAAAGAATCACAACCCATTGTGTTGTTTAAAGTGAAATTTTAAAAATTAAATATAGAAACATGCATTCTAACAATTTCTATAAAAAATACATACTTCACTTCACATTACTTAGCATTAACTCAAACTAATTCTTTCGTAAAAAATATAGGGTGACAATATACAATTTTATATACATTATAAACATGAAATCGTTGTTGTAATATTAATAAATGAATCACAACCCATCATGTCATTTAGAGTGCAATTTTAAAACCTAAAAATAAAAGCATAAATTGTAGCAATTAAAAAAAAAAAAAACATTGTAAAATTATTATTTTTGATAAAGTAATAATAACCCTACAATATTTAAATGCATGTTAAATAAAAATACATTTCCATATTTAGAAAGAGAAAAATTTACATAAAAATAATAACCAACATAAATTAAATAATAAATTCATATTATGTTACACAAAAAATATATATTGTATCATAAATACAACTGAAAGCAGTTTTACAATAAAAACAAATAAACAAATATATGATTATAAAAATACAAATTTATAATATATATATATATATATATATATATATAAAATAAAAAACATATATCATGACATTATTTTTTTTATATATAAAAAATACCATAAAAAAAATATATAAAAAATACCATAAAAGAATTCATTTGTTTCGTTAATCTTTTTTTAATTAAAAAACATCATAATAATAATAATTTAATGGAAAAAAACATAAATGCTGAACTGAAATCAATAATGACTCTAACTGAAATCAAAAAATATTTTCGTCAGATAACTAAAAGTAACCTAAAATTAGAAATCTAGATAGAACAGAGATAATAGTTAAACAACTTGGGAGTCTCCATGTAATAAAATTAGATAAGGATAAACAAAATTAAAGTGAAAATAATGATGTAAAAACTTCATTTAATTTTGTAAAAGCAAATGCATATTGAATTTGTAAAAACAATTTCCATACCTTTGACTGGATAACACAACAACCTTGATTTCAGAACATCAGTTTTGCGCTATCCAATTTAAAAAGGCATGGAGTAACAATTTGATCGAAATCCAATTCGCTTGCCCATGTCGTCTGACAGTGTTTATGATGAATTCCCTTGCCCGTGTGTTAAAGTATCTGTTGTTAACGCCTAAATAGATCAAAGAATATTCTTGGCCAAATAAACACCGCTGCACATTATAAAAGATTCATGGACGAAGAACGAGTTGTAAACCCCATTACAAGACACATATTCATGAACATCTAAAGACACAGATTCATGAATATCTAAAAATACGGATGCATAAGCTATTGTAATGACTCTGTTTGCTTTCTTCTGCGCTTTGTTATAACGGCAAACTCATTAGCTTTTGCGCTTTCTTGTGTTTAAAATCTTTTTTTTCTCTTAGCTTTTTTATTTCTTTCTTGTGACTTCTGGTTTTTTATATAAGCAGGTTTCTCTGAGCTTTTTTCTTTAATACTTTCTCCTTGCTTTTTTATGAGCTTTTTCGCTTTACTATATCAGCAGGCTCATCGGCTTTTTTTTTGTTTCGATTTTCCGTACTTTATTGATTTTCCGTTAGTTTTATTCACAGTTGTTGTTTGGTTATCTGTTTCTTTTATTTTCCATGCTTTTTTATTTTTTTGGGTTCGGTGTGTCATTTTCTATGGTTTTTTTTGGTTCGTGTTTCGTTTTCTGGTTCATTTTATTCATCTACATGTTTTTGAAAGGCTTTTATTTGGTTATTTGTTTTTTTCCTTTAGATTAGGTTTTTGTTTATATTTATTTATTTATTTATAGTATAAATATAATCGATATAATTTTTATTTATTTAAATATATATTTGTAGATATAATATATAGATTTTATTTATTAAAAAATATTTCAATATTTTGGTTTTTATGTTTTTCTTTTAAATTAACTTCTTTTTTAATTTGTCAATTATCAAGAAAATAAATAAAATATTTTTTTCAAATATATAAAAAAATACAACTTACCATAAATATTATTATTTTTTAATTTTTATACCAATAAGCCTCTTCTTATTGGAATGGCTACCTCTTCCACATAGTTTTTATTAACAAATTAGATGGTGTGTGACAAAGAAATTCGTTATATCCTCAAGACATTTCCTGATGGGCCTTGTGGACTAAATTTTGCAGATAGGAGAATAGGTCATAATGTTCTTCACCATGAAAACTTTAACGAACCACTTGACCTCCATTTAAAATATAACTTCCTCTAACCACTAGAATCTTCTTGACTCAAGGAAAATATCGATAATAAATTTCTCTATGAACTTACATCCATCTGAAAATACAATGAACAACATTTTTGACAGTTATATAAGTAGGTAGTTTAGATAATGAGCATATCCAGTAGTCAATTATACAACTAAACTTTCTTCACTTACACACTTTCATACATATATAACTTGTAATTGTTGATATTGAAGTACCAAATAACAACAAGATTCATCATGTTCTAATAGATTCACATAAATAAATCAACAACATACTCTCAGTTCTGAACAACATCAAGAACTACTAATTTGAACTATGCCACTCTGTTCATTAATTGGTTATGCATCTTTCCATTTGAGACAAACAAATATGGGAAAGTAATTAACAAATAATGAAACCAATTATAGTTTTCTTCCACTCCATATATACACTGATTATTGAAAATATTAAACCCCTAACAATAAAAATAATCATGGCATGAATTCACATATTTTAAGGAATGATTAATAGATTCTTTGGAGGAATAGCTAGTAAAGACAAAATAAGAATGATTTTCTTACAAGTAAGGAAGCGAAAGTAATCACCAAAACTCAAAATGGTGTGGGCAATGTGCACAAGACAAGAGGGAATTACGGATTTCAATTATCAAGTTATTCAAACAAATATTACATATTGATATTGTGGGATCATTTCCAACATTTGGATCAAGCATTGAGAATTAGGATATAAGAAAAAAATCCTTACTTTCACTTGATTCCAATTTGACTTCCCTATAATTAGTTGCAAGAGTGCACACCAGTTGTGGCATTGAATGTATACGCAATTATGTAAAGTGGTAACCTTCGATGCAGAGATGTTTGATCCAATTATCATCCATGGAACCTAACCAAAATATGTTTATGTTTCCAAATAAGAAGAGGTTTAGATTCAAGAACCAAAAAAAATAATATTGAATGATTGAATTCCATTACAAAAAAGCATGGAAAATAAAAGAAACAGATAACCAAACA
>Ga0115844_100373_pt1 | contig 12521 bp, 2 predicted proteins | sample InSIn1gowninarea_FD_83858 | JGI IMG/M metagenome (GOLD analysis project Ga0115844, IMG submission 83858) | reverse complement strand
GTAGTAGGCCAGTTATTGGTTTGTTTGTTTTTAATAAGCCAGGTTCTAAGGTCATTTACCGTTTTCGTATCCTTGCCAATTTCACTAAAAGCTTCAATTAATAAAGATTGTGTTTCAATAGGAGCATACCACCAGGCCCAACTGTAACCAAAATGAATATCTTTCCAATACATCCCCATTTCATCGTTGACGATCGCTGTTTCTTTAAGCGATTTTAATATGTCCTTTGGTGTTTGAGCATCCCCTGTCCGGTTTAATATTAGTGCTATCATTCCCTGCATATATTTGTTTTCTTTCATCCAAAATTGTTGCGCTTGCTTGTGGAAATAATTGTAAGCTGTTTTGGAAGTTTCAGGAACAGGATATTGGGGGAAGAAGCTACGCATATATAGATACTGAATAGCTATATAACTGATATTTTGTTTGGTTAGATCTGCTTTCGTTTTTAGTAAGTGATCGTAATCCTCTTTTATCTTTTTATCCAGATAGGGGATAGCGGTATTTAAAATGTCATTTAAATTAGTTTGTTCGTCTTGTACAATAGCATTTAATTTCTTCAAATGGCCAATACCGGTAATGATATATTGAGTGATATAACGATCATCAGGGCCACCTTTAAACCAGACAAAACCGCCATTTTCGCTTTGCATTTGTTTAAGCTTACCGATAGTACTTTTTAGTTCGTTGCTCATTCTTACGAGGTCAAATAATAAGGCTATATTTTTCTTTTGTTGTTCTTCGGTTTTAGCTTGTAATACCCAGGGTGTTTCTTCCAACAAGGCAGATTTTAATTCTTCGTTTTGTTGAAGGTTAGAACGCAAAGCGGCCCCCTCCAAACCTCCCCCATTAGGGGAGGCTTTTTGCCATTGCTGAAAAATTTGTTTGATGCGGGGAGAAGAGGATACGATTGTTGCTGCTAAAGAATTAGCATAATACCGGTTCCAGATTTGCTCGGCACATTCATAAGGATACTCCATTAAATAGGGTAATGCCTGCACTGCATACCAAGCCGGATTGGAAGTATATTCAACTGTTAATGCATGATTTTGTAAAGTCTCACTGGCCCCCTCCCGACCTCCCCCGTTAGGGGAGGAGTTAAGTAGTTTGCTAAATGTAAAGCTCTTTGTGCCTGTTCCCCTCATAGGTAGTGGCAAAGTTTCAGTAACTAATATTTTGTTGGTTAATACAGGTAAAGAAGCTTCTTCCCCATCACTAAAAGCCTCCTGCAGACTGTCCCCTTTAGAAGAGGAAGTTTTAGCAACTATGCGCCATGTTAATGCTTTATCAAACAAATACGGAACTTCAATTGGAAACTTTACAGCCTCACTTCCGCCTGCTGCTACGGTGAAATATTGATTAGGAAACACATTCTGAAACCATCCGTCAACCGATTGATTAGTTGTAGCATCAAACAGTTGCAGTTCCGCTTGTCCGGTTACTTCTTTAGCAGAAAGGTTTGCAATTTTAGCACTTATTTCTATCCGGTCTCCCTGACGTAAAAAGCGGGGTATATTCGTTTGCACCATCAACTGCTTTTGCGTAACAATTTCTTTTTGTGATATGCCTAATTGCAAGTCTTTAGTATGAGCTAAGGTTTGCAGTTTCCATCGGGTTAAAGCTTCCGGCATCGTGAACGAAAATTCAATTGCACCATCTTTATCTGTTTTTAAATCGGGAAAAAAGAAAGCCGTTTCGTTGAAGTTTTTACGGATTTGGATGTTTGAAATTTGAGGTTGATTTGAGGTTGCAGAATTATTCTTTACTTCTTCATCTTTTACAATACGAGGAGGCGTAAATTTAGTCATTTCCACATTTGGCGGTTCTTGCTTAGGAGAGGGTGCTCCTGCTGAATCAGTAGTTCTTCTATTCTTAGTAATCAAACGTCCGTTCTCTAGTCTATCACCATTAGCTAAGGTAACCTCCACTTTTTCATAAACTTTATTTTCGTTTTCTTGAGTTGCCATTGATGAAACACCTCTTATCATTATTCTTCGTCCTCTATTAATATCAAAATTTAGATAGTCATACTGTTTTAGAAAGCTTTTGTAATCATTTTCTCCAAACCATTTTGCTATAGATTGTTCAGGCGTAAAATTTTGACTTCCATTCCATGAAATAATAGCCTGATAGGTAGGCCATATATCAGGTTTATCCCAATTATGCATTTTAAATTGATCTAAAGAAGCATCATACATACTTGCCAGCATTTCGGCTGCCACTTTTTCCCCTTTGTATCCACTCAGCTTTATTTTCCATTTTTCTTCACTGCCGGGTAAAGTTTTGTCACGGAAAGTAGCATATTCAATTTTTAATTCTTTATTGCTCCAGGGGATATTAATGATGTTATCATACTGATAAAAGCGGTTATCCTTTATAAAAAAGAAAGTAACTCCATAACCACCTCTGTCCTCTTCTGTTGCCGTAAAATCAAAAATTTTCTTTTCATTAGCAAGTGTATGGAAAGCGAAGTTGGCGGATGATTGTTGGCCGTTGTTTGCCTTATCTGTTTGTTGTATCAGGAACGTATTATTCGTGGAAGTGCCAATTTGTATTGTTGTCTTTTCTCCGGGTTCAATCGGTTTATTTTCAGCATTAAACCATAAGTAAGAAGGCTTATTGAACAGCTTACTATTACCATCAAATAACTCTACATATCGAATATCTTTTACTTCAACTCCTTCTTTATCTTTTGTGGTAATTTCAACCAGATAAAAACCCGGCTTAAATGCTTGATTGCCTATTACCCATTGCCCACTAATTTTAGTGGAGTCACTTCTTTCAAACACTTTACTACCTCTTTCCCATGTTTTAAAATCACTTTCTTTTTTATATTCATCATGAGGGAAGTATTGAATAAATTCTTCTTTAGGCATTATATACTGATCGGGTTGCTGCCAGTAACGTTCCCGTATTAAACGTTGTTCCGGCTGTAAATTGTAAATGGTTACGTTTACAGTGGCCGGTTCAAATTCACCGCTCATATTTACGGTACTAATAGAAATATTAGGAAGACTATCAACAGGCAACCGTTCATCCATAGTTACGCTTAGCAGGAGAGAAGTATATCCTACAGAAACTATTTGCTCTCCGCTTCTTGTTTCGCCGTTAATATCAGTGACATCGGCATAAATATGATAATCAAAAACAGGATTTAATTTTTTGTCAATAGTAGCATCAGGGATAGCTTTAAAGGGAACCGTAAATTGTCCATCAGTACCTGTTGTAGTTTCGCCATGTGCAATTTCCATTTCTGTAGTTTGCGGAAACCAATATTTATATATCCAGGGATATAAAAAGCGAGGTTGCCTTACTACCCGATACACTACTTTAGCACCATCCACAATATTACCGGCATAGGCTTTTGCATTTCCCTTTACAGCAATACTATCATTTAGTTTATAGCTTCCTTTCAGCTTTTGAAAGTCCACATAAAACTTAGGCCGTTTGTATTCTTCAACAGAAATACTAACGGAATTATCATCATCCGTATAAATTCTAAATTCACCATTTAACAGGTTTTGCGGTAAGCTAAATTTTCCGGAAAAAGAACCATATTCATTAGTTGTTAGCGCTACTGAATCTATCTTTTCGCTATTAGCATTTTCTAAATAAACTTTGGTTGTATAATTAGTAGCAATACTGTTTTGTTGGTTGTTTTTAGTAACGACAATTCCTTTAAAATAAACCGTTTGTCCCGGCCGGTATATGGAACGGTCGGTGAAAAAGAATATCTTTTTTTGAGGAATGTTAGTTTCAGATATATTATCATCTCTATAGTAATAATTAGATACCTGTTCATCTAAAGAAAGATGATCGTTTTGATAGGCTACCTCTAAATAATAGCCGTTGTTGCTTTCATTCTTTTTCCGGTCAATTTTGAAATAGCCATTCTTGTCCGTTTGATAGCTACCTCTTTTTTCTTTAGAATACTTATAGGTTCGATAGTCATATTTCCGTTGCCATATTTGTATAGCAGCGTTGGCTAAAGGCTGGCCACTTTCACGGTGCAAAACAAAAAATTGATTATCCTGATTTACATAGCTGATGTTGGAAACATAGAATAACCGTGCCCCTAAAGCATTATTTTGTTTGGTTCCATTTTGATCTGTTGAAGCTAATAAAATATATTCGCCAACAGGTACAGCATCTATTTTAATTTCTACCGAATGTTGCTGTAAATCATTCGTAGCAGGGAGCGGTTGTTGCCAGGTACGGACAGGCGTTGCGGCTATTAAGGCATTCCATAACTTGTCTTCATAAGGATTTTCAAAGTCGCTTTTTAGGGCTTCATCTGCTTTAATTAATTTAAAATTTAAACTGCTAACATTTTTATATTGAACTAAAGCCCTGAAGGGTTGTTGAGGTATATTTACTTTTTCAACCTGAAAGGAAAAAGTGGGACGGTTAATTTCTTTCAACAAATTATAACTATTAGCCCATCCTTCGCTTTTTACGCTACTATCATTTACTATGGGCACTAATATATCTTTTGCTTTTATACGGTCATAGCGATGCGTAGTATCTTTAAAAGGATCATACGTTGCGGCCCTACTTTCATAATAAGCAGCTAATAAATAGGAAGCTTGTGCTGCAATAGGATTACTTCCATATTGTTTAATAATAGTACTTAATGCCTGTTGATATAGTGTATCCTTATTTTCTATCACTGCATTTTGATATACAAATTGAATACGGTCAATATCTACATCTATCAAAGCCTCTTTTTTAGAATCGCTTAAATGAAACTGTATTAAGTTCTGATAAATGAGTAAGGCTTTGTGTTGTAAGGAAAGAGAATCTTTTGTACTAAAGTTGGCTTTTGCAAATTCAGCGGCAGGAGCAAAAGCTTCAGGTCTATTTATTTCAAAAGCATAGGCCGGTTTTTTAATATCCCTTTCATTATTCTTGAAATAGGTTAATGCTTTTTGCGCTAACAAATCATATAAAGTAGGGCGGAGGTAACGTACATTTCCTTTTGTTATAATTGCATTAAAAGGCTCTAAATTCCATTGTTTTAATACCGCTTCATTTTTAAAGGAGGCTAAATATAAAGCACTGATTTTTTTATGAAAGTCCTCTATCGCCCATGTAGCAATATCTTCTTTATTAAAGTTGATGGTAGCCGTTCTATCATATAATTGCCAGCGGTGTTGCTGATAGTATTGCCAGTATAAATCAGCTAATAAACTTTTTAAAATAGATACAGCCGGTTCTTTGTTTTCAGTAACCTCTTTTTCCACTTCTTTAATAGCCTGCACTTCGTTGTTTTCACGGGTTTGCTGCTGTAGATTAATTCTATATACCAGTGCCTTAATTAACTGTGCATCCTGCTTATCTTTTTTTGCCGTTGCATAAATTTTTTGTACAAGCGTCAGAGCCGATTTAGGAAGTTTTTTTTTCTGAATTAATGAATCTACTTCTCTCCATTCTTTATCATAAGTCTTTACTGTTTGAGAAAAGGCTTTTACACAAAAAGCAGTAACAAATAAAGTAAGGCAAATAAGTTTTAATGATCTCATACAAAAGGGATATGCTTAATGATATAGATGCAAGAGTATAAAGATATTCATAATCAATTTCAGCTTTTATCGTAAGTAGTTGTCTTAACTTCTGCCTTTAACATTTGTTTGTAGGCCAATGAATAAACGTTAGTTCTCTTTCAACATCTTAATACTATAAAACAATGAATTATGAAAAAGATTTTTACATTTTTATTCGCTTCTTTAATTGCCGCAACCACTTTTGCAGCCGGTCACCAACCTACCGTTACTATCAACGGAAGCAGGAATTATGAGATTATGATTGATGGCAGAAAATATGCTACTAATAACAATAGTGTTATCAGCCTTACTGATTTACGTAGTGGCCAACATACTGTTAAGGTATATGATATGAAAGGGAAGTTTTTTAGAAGGGCTAAATTAGTTGCTGCTTCTACCTTCCGTTTAAGTAATAATGATGTGGCAATAAATGTAGACCGTTCAGGTAATGTTCAAATTAGCGAAGCCAGAAATGGTTGGGATAGGGATAATCGTAACGGAAAAGATTACGGACAAAAAAGGCACTTTTAATAAATTTGGTTAATGTTTGGTTTAATAAAAAACCCTCAATTTGTTTGAGGGTTTTTTAATTTTATAAGCAGCTACTTTATTTATTTATTACCGAAGCCATTGTTTTACCAATATCGGCAGGACTTTGTACTACATAAATACCACATTCTTCCATAATCTTCATTTTAGCGGCAGCCGTGTCTTCTGCACCGCCAACAATAGCACCGGCATGACCCATTCTACGTCCGGGAGGCGCTGTTTGTCCGGCAATAAAGCCAACTACCGGTTTTTTGTTACCGGTTGCTTTAATCCAACGGGCTGCTTCGGCTTCCATACCCCCACCAATTTCACCAATCATCACAATAGCATCCGTTTCATCGTCATTCATAAATAATTCAACGGCATCTTTAGTAGGCGTACCAATAATAGGGTCGCCACCAATACCAACAGCGGTAGAAATACCTAAGCCTGCTTTTGCTACCTGGTCGGCCGCCTCATACGTTAAAGTACCCGATTTTGATACAATACCAATACGTCCTTTTTTAAATACAAAGCCGGGCATAATACCTACTTTACATTCATCGGCTGTAATAACGCCAGGGCAATTGGGGCCTATTAATCTGGACTTTCTGCCCGTCATAAAGTTTTTCACTTTCACCATATCCTGAACCGGAATACCTTCCGTAATACACACTACCAGTTCTACATCGGCATCAACGGCTTCCATAATAGAATCGGCTGCAAATGCAGGCGGCACAAATATGATTGAAACATTAGCACCTGTTTCCTTTACACAATCTGCTACCGTATTAAATACGGGACGGTCTAAATGTGTCTGGCCACCTTTGCCGGGTGTTACCCCACCTACTACGTTAGTGCCATACTCAATCATTTGCGAAGCATGGAATGTACCTTCTGTTCCGGTAAAACCTGAAACGAATACCTTGGAGTTTTTATTAACGAGGATGCTCATAACAAAATTTAAGTTGGGCAAAAGTAAGGAATATGATGTTTGAAGTTAAAATATAGTTAGGGGATGAAGTATTTTTATCTGCTAAACTTTGGTGCTGCTATAAAGAATCTGTCGCATTTATAGGCAGAGTTACTTAAAGTAAGTATACTTTCCCTCTTTACAGCGGGACAAGTATGAAAGCACTGTTGATTGTTTGCTTTAATACTTATTCCGCAAGAAATATATAATAATCTGTAAAGAAGCTTAAAAATATCAATAACTTGCTCACTCAACTTATAAAACGTTTCAACTATTGAATTAGTCCTTATGCAAAAGAAAAGTCTAACGTATTGCTTCTTAAAAGTTTTAAAAGTAACCTTTGTTATTTCCAGTTTTTTCTTTCTTTTTTCCTGTAGTAAACGATCCGGTAAACCTAAAGTTTTAATATTCAGCAAAACAGCCGGTTTCCATCATACTTCTATCCCAAATGGCATTGCCGCCATTGAAAAATTAGGAAGGGAAAATAATTTCGAAACCGATACTACTACCAATGCCGCCTTTTTTAATGATGATTCACTCAAAAACTATTCAGCCGTAGTTTTTTTAAGCACTACCGGCGATTTATTAAATAGTACCCAGGAAACAGCTTTTGAACGATATATTCAATCAGGGGGCGGATATGTAGGGGTGCATGCAGCCTCTGATGCCGAATATGATTGGGGCTGGTATGGCCGTTTAGTAGGTGCCTATTTTGATAACCATCCTCAAATTCAGGAAGCGGTATTGAATGTGGTAGATAATAATCATCCTTCTACTAAAGAATTACCAAAGCAATGGAAAAGAAGAGACGAATGGTATAATTTTAAAAAAATAAGCAAGGATATAAAGGTGCTGATAACGATTGATGAAAACAGTTATCAGGGAGGCAAAAATGGTAATCCACACCCTATGGCCTGGTATCATGACTATGATGGAGGAAGGGCTTTTTACACAGAATTGGGACATACGGAAGAATCTTATACCGAACCTTTATTTTTAAAGCATCTGTTAGGCGGAATTCAATATGCCATTGGTGATAATTTAAAGTTAGATTACAGTAAGGCTAAAACGCAGTATCCTCCTGATGAAGACCGGTTTGTAAAAACCACTTTAGTGCAAGGCACTTTTTTTGAGCCAACCGAAATGGCTATTCTTCCTAATTTGGATATATTAGTAACACAGCGCCGGGGAGAAATATTGCGGTACAGCAATAAAACAAAAGATGTAAAACAGGTAGGTTTTTTAAATGTATATTATCATACCCTGCATACACCCGGCGTTAATGCCGAAGAAGGCGTATTGGGGATAGCTCCTGACCCAGATTTTGCAAAAAACAATTACGTATATATCTACTACAGTCCTGCTGATACTTCTGTAAACCGGTTATCCCGTTTTGTTTATAAAAATGATGCATTGGATCTACAGTCGGAAAAGATAATTCTTGATGTTCATGCCCAGCGTGAAATTTGTTGCCATACAGGTGGTTCTGTTGCCTTTGGTGCCGATCATACTCTTTTTCTTTCAACCGGCGATAACTCTACGCCTTTTGATGAACCCAAGCAACCTTTTGCCAATCACGGCTTTGCTCCGTTAGATGACAGACCTGGGCACGAGCAGTATGATTCCCGCCGCTCAGCAGGTAATACCAATGATTTAAGAGGAAAGATTCTAAGAATCAAAATCAACTCCGATGGCAGTTACAGTATCCCCCAGGGCAATTTATTTCCTCCCAACACGCCTAAAACCCGTCCTGAAATTTATGTAATGGGCGATAGAAATCCTTACCGTATTTCAGTGGATAAAAAAACAGGCTTTTTATATTGGGGAGAGGTAGGCCCTGATGCCAATGCCGATAGTTTAGAAACAAGAGGGCCAAGGGGATATGACGAATTTAACCAGGCCCGGAAAGCCGGCTTCTATGGGTGGCCGCTCTTTATTGGTAATAACTATGCTTATCGTGCCCATGATTATGCAACCGGTGCTGCAGGGGCTGCTTTTGACCCGGCAAAACCTATTAATAATTCCCGCAACAATACAGGCTTACAGCAATTGCCTCCGGCGCAACCCGCTTATATATGGTATCCTTATGCGGCTTCGCCCGATTTTCCGGAGATAGGGGCAGGTGGCCGTACCGCTATGGCAGGACCCGTGTATTATACGGAAGATTTTCCTAAAGACACCCGTTACCCTGATTACTATAATGGTAAGCTGTTTATTTATGAGTGGATACGGAACTGGATAAAAGTGGTTACTATGTTGCCTAATGGTGATTTTGATAAGATGGAGCCTTTCATGGAAAGCACTAAATTTCATGCACCGATAGATATGGAAACAGGTCCTGACGGAAAGTTATATGTATTGGAATATGGCTCCGGATGGTTCAGTAAAAATGCTGATGCCGGTTTAAGCCGTATTGACTATATATCCGGCAACCGTCCGCCAAAAGTAGATAGCCTGCAGGTAGATAAAAGCAGCGGCTCTTTGCCCTTAACTATCACAGCTTCGGTTAAAGCTAAAGATCCAGAAAGTGATAAACTTACCTATCATTGGACTATTGGAAGTATAAAAAAAGAAACCAATAGCCCACAGTTGCAATATACTATCAATCAACCCGGCGAATATCCAGTTAATGTAAATGTAACAGATGAATATAAAAAAGAAAGTGATTTTAAAACATGGGAAAGAGGTAGTAAAGTGTTTGAAAGAAGTGACTCCACTAAAATTAGTGGGCAATGGGTAATAGGCAATCAAGCATTTAAGCCGGGTTTTTATCTGGTTGAAATTACCACAAAAGATAAAGAAGGAGTTGAAGTAAAAGATATTCGATATGTAGAGTTATTTGATGGTAATAGTAAGCTGTTCAATAAGCCTTCTTACTTATGGTTTAATGCTGAAAATAAACCGATTGAACCCGGAGAAAAGACAACAATACAAATTGGCACTTCCACGAATAATACGTTCCTGATACAACAAACAGATAAGGCAAACAACGGCCAACAATCATCCGCCAACTTCGCTTTCCATACACTTGCTAATGAAAAGAAAATTTTTGATTTTACGGCAACAGAAGAGGACAGAGGTGGTTATGGAGTTACTTTCTTTTTTATAAAGGATAACCGCTTTTATCAGTATGATAACATCATTAATATCCCCTGGAGCAATAAAGAATTAAAAATTGAATATGCTACTTTCCGTGACAAAACTTTACCCGGCAGTGAAGAAAAATGGAAAATAAAGCTGAGTGGATACAAAGGGGAAAAAGTGGCAGCCGAAATGCTGGCAAGTATGTATGATGCTTCTTTAGATCAATTTAAAATGCATAATTGGGATAAACCTGATATATGGCCTACCTATCAGGCTATTATTTCATGGAATGGAAGTCAAAATTTTACGCCTGAACAATCTATAGCAAAATGGTTTGGAGAAAATGATTACAAAAGCTTTCTAAAACAGTATGACTATCTAAATTTTGATATTAATAGAGGACGAAGAATAATGATAAGAGGTGTTTCATCAATGGCAACTCAAGAAAACGAAAATAAAGTTTATGAAAAAGTGGAGGTTACCTTAGCTAATGGTGATAGACTAGAGAACGGACGTTTGATTACTAAGAATAGAAGAACTACTGATTCAGCAGGAGCACCCTCTCCTAAGCAAGAACCGCCAAATGTGGAAATGACTAAATTTACGCCTCCTCGTATTGTAAAAGATGAAGAAGTAAAGAATAATTCTGCAACCTCAAATCAACCTCAAATTTCAAACATCCAAATCCGTAAAAACTTCAACGAAACGGCTTTCTTTTTTCCCGATTTAAAAACAGATAAAGATGGTGCAATTGAATTTTCGTTCACGATGCCGGAAGCTTTAACCCGATGGAAACTGCAAACCTTAGCTCATACTAAAGACTTGCAATTAGGCATATCACAAAAAGAAATTGTTACGCAAAAGCAGTTGATGGTGCAAACGAATATACCCCGCTTTTTACGTCAGGGAGACCGGATAGAAATAAGTGCTAAAATTGCAAACCTTTCTGCTAAAGAAGTAACCGGACAAGCGGAACTGCAACTGTTTGATGCTACAACTAATCAATCGGTTGACGGATGGTTTCAGAATGTGTTTCCTAATCAATATTTCACCGTAGCAGCAGGCGGAAGTGAGGCTGTAAAGTTTCCAATTGAAGTTCCGTATTTGTTTGATAAAGCATTAACATGGCGCATAGTTGCTAAAACTTCCTCTTCTAAAGGGGACAGTCTGCAGGAGGCTTTTAGTGATGGGGAAGAAGCTTCTTTACCTGTATTAACCAACAAAATATTAGTTACTGAAACTTTGCCACTACCTATGAGGGGAACAGGCACAAAGAGCTTTACATTTAGCAAACTACTTAACTCCTCCCCTAACGGGGGAGGTCGGGAGGGGGCCAGTGAGACTTTACAAAATCATGCATTAACAGTTGAATATACTTCCAATCCGGCTTGGTATGCAGTGCAGGCATTACCCTATTTAATGGAGTATCCTTATGAATGTGCCGAGCAAATCTGGAACCGGTATTATGCTAATTCTTTAGCAGCAACAATCGTATCCTCTTCTCCCCGCATCAAACAAATTTTTCAGCAATGGCAAAAAGCCTCCCCTAATGGGGGAGGTTTGGAGGGGGCCGCTTTGCGTTCTAACCTTCAACAAAACGAAGAATTAAAATCTGCCTTGTTGGAAGAAACACCCTGGGTATTACAAGCTAAAACCGAAGAACAACAAAAGAAAAATATAGCCTTATTATTTGACCTCGTAAGAATGAGCAACGAACTAAAAAGTACTATCGGTAAGCTTAAACAAATGCAAAGCGAAAATGGCGGTTTTGTCTGGTTTAAAGGTGGCCCTGATGATCGTTATATCACTCAATATATCATTACCGGTATTGGCCATTTGAAGAAATTAAATGCTATTGTACAAGACGAACAAACTAATTTAAATGACATTTTAAATACCGCTATCCCCTATCTGGATAAAAAGATAAAAGAGGATTACGATCACTTACTAAAAACGAAAGCAGATCTAACCAAACAAAATATCAGTTATATAGCTATTCAGTATCTATATATGCGTAGCTTCTTCCCCCAATATCCTGTTCCTGAAACTTCCAAAACAGCTTACAATTATTTCCACAAGCAAGCGCAACAATTTTGGATGAAAGAAAACAAATATATGCAGGGAATGATAGCACTAATATTAAACCGGACAGGGGATGCTCAAACACCAAAGGACATATTAAAATCGCTTAAAGAAACAGCGATCGTCAACGATGAAATGGGGATGTATTGGAAAGATATTCATTTTGGTTACAGTTGGGCCTGGTGGTATGCTCCTATTGAAACACAATCTTTATTAATTGAAGCTTTTAGTGAAATTGGCAAGGATACGAAAACGGTAAATGACCTTAGAACCTGGCTTATTAAAAACAAACAAACCAATAACTGGCCTACTAC
>Ga0115844_100372_pt1 | contig 12525 bp, 10 predicted proteins | sample InSIn1gowninarea_FD_83858 | JGI IMG/M metagenome (GOLD analysis project Ga0115844, IMG submission 83858) | reverse complement strand
TGTAGTTAAGTTACGCACACCCTAGTTCGATTTACGTGGAAGTGGTTAAGTTTTGCATGATGGTGTTTAAGTGAGAGCCCAAGATGGAGGACAAATTAGAGGGAAAAGTGCTCCACAAAATCTATATAAGGAAGACAATGCTCCACATCTCATTCATTCATCTTTTTGGTAATATATTGAGGATATAATAAGGGGGTAAATGGTTTTTATATGTTGTGTAGCAATATCTGTATGATAAGGTATTGTTTATACAATACATTGGCCATGCAGAGTCAAAAAACAAGTAGGCTAGAGAAAAAGAGGTTCAAGAGTATTATGGGAGTATCGAAAGTGGGAGGGAGAAAGAAAACACTATGGTAATATTAGGTCCATAGTAGCCTAATATTCAAGTCTATGGTCGTAGTATTGATAAGCAATTCATGGTAATATTGAATTCTTAAAGTAAAAGGATGAAAATGAAAGATAAAAGAGAATGTCAGCTTTACTTAAGTTTTTAAACATTACCATGAAATGACTCATGATGTTTGAGAGTGGCTCTGACCTCATTAGAATTCATATGGAGAAATTAGAATTTTAGATCTCATTCAAAATCCAACAAACTTATTAGCTTTTTAGGATTTCAAGATTGATGGGATTGCAATGTTTCCATTAGATTTTGTCATGTACTAGGGTATGGAACTTGCATTTAATCAAGAACACCACGCCTAATATGTAATTTGATGTTAGTGACATTGGTTGTCGAACTCCTCTATCATGGCCCTACTAAAAATGTACCCATCACTCAAACAAAATCTTGACTTGACATGTTATGTTTTTTCTATCTTATGTTAATGCTTAGAGGGTGATATTAATGACAAAGATCCCAAGATAGCAAATGATATTGATGATATGTAGGTATTTGTTGTAGCATGATTTTTTTGGATGCTAGAGGCCATCTAGAGACTATTTGTTTGTTGATGTATTTTCAATTTAGAGATGGATTGCACTCAATGCCATTTTGGTTATGTGCACCCTTACATGCTATATAAATGAGAACTTGTAATTTGTGGACCTGTGGTTGATGAAGAGCTCACCCTTTCTTCAGGGGACTTCGAGTGCCACCTTCGGAAGGTTTTCTTTAATTTCTTCAGGAGGAGGATCTCAGTGTGATTCTCAATGATTGCATCCATCTCCAGGTGGTGCGTATTACTTGAAGATACGGTGAAGAGGAGGCCGAGTTTTCTTGTGGCTTCTTGAAGAGGAGTTTGGATGAAGGATTTTTCGGAGAAGAGGCATAGGATGATTGTTGGCATTTGGGAGAAGTTTTGGAGCTGAAGGAGTGTGCTACTTCACACGGTGATTTTCGCACTTCGTGGGCCAACGCAAAGGCAGCACTGGGTGTTCACGTGGAGGGTAGAGTATCAGTCTTTGAGGATGAACCTTACTGTGGAGGTTAAGGGAAATATTTGGAGAAGTGATCGATGCATTTTTATGATATTGGAGGAGGATTTAGTTAGGGTTTATTGCAGACCATTTTTTGGAGCAGCTTGGAAGGTGTGGGGGCATATTGGAGGTCAATTTTGAAAGTTCAAAATATGGCCAAACCATTTATGGGTTCTTTTGGATTTTCGACAAAAATCCCAGATATAAAGTTTTATAATTTTTTGAGCATCGGAGGTGGGGTTTCTAGCCATATCTTTGCAGCAGACATTATAGAATTGTGAGGGATTGCCTAGGGCATATTGGAAGCTGAATTTGGGAGGTTGGATTCAGCCCAAAACCTTTCTGCATTTTGTTGGGTTTTTGACAAGGATCCCAAATATAAAATTTCAGCATTTTCTCAGCACCAGAGACGAGGTTTCTTGCAGTTCCTTTCTAGCTAACAGTGTAGTTTCTAGGGACAACATAGAGCATTAGAGGAGCAATCATTTCCGGCTTCAAGATTATTGTTTTATCCCTAGGTCCTGTCAATATTTCCCTTGAGGCAAGCCCAGGTGAATTTATCCATATTATTGTACTTGCTCCATTTCATTAATAAAATGGCTCAGTTGGTTCTTACTTCTGGAGTTTTAAGAAGCATTTGTTGATTGTTTTTATCTTTTGTGTCACAAATCGATTTTCTTTTGCGTATCATTGTTTATTTAAGTTTGGAACATTACAGTGGTAACAAAGGATGATCTTGGTCCAACTATAGGTAACCAGTAAGATCATGGAAGATTTGACCATGTATGCATAATGATGGGTTACATCGTACACCACCCATGGCTCAAGGGAGATTCAGTATGCAGGAATTATGGGGTGGAATCTGCTGGAACGATGAGAGGTTGGCTCAGTTAAGGAAGGTGTTAGACCAGATCCATCCTTTTCCTTAGAATAGAGACACTAGAGGTGCATAAGTCGTGGGAGTATAACCATCTACACCATGTGGGGAAATCTGACATAATCCGGGCACTAGATCTCCTTAAAAGAAGTAGGCATGCCAGGGATAGTTAGAGGGTAAGTCAAGGAGACAATTTTGCTAGTGGAGACCTGGTTTTAGACAACAGGGACCTAAGGAGGAGACCTCTTTGATCACACCAGTTGAAACCTTGACAGATAAACTTGAGCATATACCCATAGAGCCATCTAATGATGTGGTGTCTATCATTGATGAGGTGCCATTTGTTGTTGAGGTATCCATTGATGAGGTGTCTAGGACCATGTATGGATTTTCAGGTGATGGTAGGGCACATCAGATTGGTGAGGTGCCTGGAGACATATCCACCATTGATGAGGAGCCGATAGGTACAGAGGCATCCAGATCTGTGATAGACTTTCTAGATGGTAGCTACCTATTGTTGATTGTCGAGGATGTTATGCATGATCAACTATTTATGGAGGGGCGATTATTGGTTCATGTTGATCCCATGGTGGAGGAGGATGAGCAGCCATCATTGGAGGCAGCCATCCATGAGGAGAAATTAGGTGCATCCGCAACGAGCAGAGTTTTCATGCTTTCAAATGGAAGTCCCCTTCAGGTATACATTGATGGGGCTTGCAGCATTATTTGGTCACCTCCTCATGTTGGTGAGAGAGAGTTCGCATTACCTAGGCAGATTACATGGTTTGGCCATACTAGCAAGATGGGGCGACATGATTTGCACAAGGTGCAACATTTGAGGGATGGAGGACTTATTCCGTGTATGGTTGTTTGTGCATTCGATCCCTCTCTCAGGGTTGGATGGCAAGAGATATTGAGTTGGTATCCAGTGGAGCTGGCTAGGAGGTTAGATGTGTCTGTGGCCATAGATCAACAGAGGTTATGGATTACTCGAGGGGCTTGAGGACATCGCGTTGAGTACATGCGTGGAGTGTCAGGGGAAGTGACACAAGACGGTACAAGATGGTATAGCCATAGTCAAGAGTACCCTCTGGTGTACCGGGACCGGTTGCAGCGTATAGTTGCATGTCGAGGAGTGTGATAATACTAGGGGGTATACAATGGCAAATGATGTGGTGCAACGGGTGCTTGGAGCGTTGCCTCCCAGGAGACTTATGGACAGGGGCACTACATGTACCATTGGATGCAGCCCACCTAGGTTCAATGAGGACATTGTTGAGCATCTTGGGACACCATGTTTAGTGGAGACATGGCTTCAAGGGGTTTATCACAAGATCCAAGACAGAGAGGGGGTTATCTATAGGATTACTCTTGAGCATTCTGGCAGACTCTTAATCGTACCCATCCTCCTTCGGTGTTGTTTACAGTTGTAGAGTATTTGTTTGTTTCCCCTTGACACTCTCCATTAAGGCAACACGGCTTGGGACGCTCCTCCTAAGCAGTTGGATGATACGCCTTGTGTCATGAGTCGAGATGATATTCTCCAGTTTAGGAACTTAGTAGGTGCACGAGTTGACGAATACATGCTTAGGGATGGCATGGTTGATTGTCGAGGTATCATATGTTCCACCCCTAGGCTCACACATGGGGAGGTGACCGATAGGGAGTCACATGGTGCTTTTTCAATTAGACAGCTTGAGGTGTTAGGTGAGCATGAGGTATAGAGGATGGTAGTCCTTGTTGGCTGGATGATGCCTAGGATTCCGGCAATACTCGGGCACATTATCAGGAGCTGAGATAGCAAATCTCATTGTGTGATTTGCCAAGCACAAAGCAGCTGGATATTTGCGGCACATGTTCTTGATGCTCGGTGCCAACAAATAGCATCATATCACAGTGGAAGGAAGAGAGGATTGGGGGTTCTGGACCTCCAGTATGGTTATGGGATCTAGGGATCCAGTGGATTGGTGAGATACTCCACTCCTCAGTGAGCATGGTCGGGATGACAAGCGAACTGATTCATTCACAGGCGGACACATGGGGGATCACTAAAGCCCTCAGCATAGGACGGAGCAGATTGTTGCCCACGATTGGGGCTAGCCATGGAGTGATAGGTGCTGGCGCTGTTGAGTTGCTTTGGCAAGATTGACTTAGCCTCCATCATCGCATAGATTATGACCGAGAGTAATGGGAGAGGAGGCTCTGGTATGATCATGCTAGGTGTAGAATTTTGTAGAATTTTCTACAAATCAGCTAGCTCTAATACCATGTAGAAATTTCCCACCTGTAGATCACTTGGTAATGCAATGTACTAAAGCAAAACACTTGATCTACTTCTACAAACAATTTAGCGGAAGCTTAATCAACCATGAGCAACATCAATAAGAACACATATAACTGATAAGAAGGAATCAATCACACATAACACAGAAGAATTTACTTGGGGAAAGCACCTGCCTAAAACCCCATCTCTGTATTATCATACAAGTGGAAATATAGTCCGGATTACACAAAGCCTTAGCTTGCAAGATATCCTGCTCTCAGTACAATCCCTCTGCTACTCATAGATAGTCAAAGGCTTCTCACAAACCTTCTCCTCTGCCCTCCGAGCCTCCTATTTCTATGCACAGTTTTTCCTAGGTCCTCCAGCTACAACCTGTGTGATTCTCACCTCACACTCAACACTGACCTCTGAAATAACTGCACAAACCTGAAGGAGATAAATCCTCATCATAGATGAGCTTCCTTTATAGGAAAAATATTCATCCAACTAATAGTACACTGTCCCTTCTCTAATCTCAACTGGGTCTCTGTCTGAACTGTGTCCAGTTATCCATGAGTGAATACACAATTATCTGAAAATAATAGTTGTCACATGCATGCAAGCATCAACAAACTATATCTCATTAATTTAACAACTTGTTAAATTAATCTAACTGAACTTGACTAAGTTAAACTAAGTCAACTGATCCTCTCAATATAGAACTCATCCTTAATTCCTCAATTAGTGGAGTAAATCAAGGACACATTCCCCAATTAGTGGAGAAATAATTGCATGTTCTCACAAAGACTTCAAGTTTTCTTTTCCTTAACTAACTAACTCATGGAGAATTAATTAATTAATATTCCAAACTGTTGGTAAGACCAAATTTGAATTTACTTCCTATAGATAGACCAGGGACTGCTATCAATAGAAAGGGACCCATAAATGCTATTTTTAGAAGATGTTATTTTTAGCAGTTTCACCTTTCACCAAAGGTGGCCAAAATGCTTATTGACCAAACTGCTATTTTTAGCAGTTATATTTTTAGCACTTTCTAAATTTAGCATTTCTTGTTGCACACTTTTCAACACTAGGAAGTCAGTCATTACCAGAGTGTCATGATGTCAACAAGATAGGTTCCTTCCGCGACATGTAGGGGATTCTAGCATAACAGGGATGAGCAGTTCAACTACTCGTAGAGGTGAGCAAGTTTCTATAGGGGAGGGTCATCTAGATCTTCCATTTGGTTTCCATGATTTGTTGATGGTGTGGGAGACTTCATCAACATGGCAAGATGGCCAGCAAGAGGATTGCAAGAGGAGCTCATGCATAAGAGGCTTCATTCACATGGGGATTGAGTTATATATTCAGGGGCCCACAATCAGAGTGCATGGGGTGGACTATTCGGTAGGGAAACTTCATGAGGATTTGGATGGTGTTTCACATCGTTAGGATGCTCTACATTTTAGCAGTAGACAAAGGGGTTCTAATGCCCCAGTCTAGCAGGATAGTGAGTGGAGCAAGGGGTGCTTCACGTTGATCAGGTTGGCTTGGGATCTTGGTATCGAGGGACTCCTTCACTATAGGATAGTACAATGATCTAGGATGAAACCCTAGTGAAGTTTCCAGCAACAGTGGCGACCCACAGTCAGAGAGGGCACTTATTCCGGCACTGCTTGAGGACAAGCAATTTTTGGTGTATTGGAGAAGCTTGCCAGATGAGGATGCTACTTGGGAGGGCGAACACATACTTAAGCATCCGACGCCGAAGTTGCTTGGGGACAAGCAACATTTGGGAGGGGAGGATTGTCATGTCCCTTCCTAAATCATTTTGGAACAATATTAATTTTTGTATTATGGGGCCAATCTTGGAGCTAGTGGACACCATTCGGTTTTATTAGGAGATTAGACTTAGGAAAAGTTTTTTTGTGTTGTAGTTAAGTTACGCACTCCCTAGTTTGATTTGCATGGAGGTGGTTAAATGAGGGCCCAAGATGGAGGACAAATTGGAGGGAAAAGTGTTCCACTAAATCTATATAAGGAAGGCAATTCTCCTCATCCCATTAATTCATCTTTTTGGTAATATCAATTTCTCTCTAGTCGCTTGAGCTACTTAACCGAGTCACTTTCTATTTAGCACGAGTTCTTCAAGTGAAGATCTCACCCTTTCTTCGGGGGACTTTGAGTGACACCCTAAGAAGGTTTTCTTTCATTTCTTCAGGAGGAGGATCTAAGTGTGATTCCCAGCAATTACATCCATCTCTAGGTGGTGCGTATTACTGGAAGACACAATAAAGAGGAGCCTGAGTTTGCTTGTGGCCTCTTACAGAGGAGTTTGGGTGAAGTATTTTTTGGAGAGGAGGCACAGGAGGATTGTTGCATTTGGGAGAATTTTTGGAGCCAGAGGAGTGTGCTACTTCGCAAGGTGATTTTCGCACTTCTTGGGCCAGCGTAGAGGCAACAATAGGTGTTCACGTGGAGGGTAGAGTATCAGTGTTTAAGGCTGAAATTTACAGTGGAGGTTAAAGCAAATATTTGGAGAAGTGATTTCTACATTTTCATGAGATTGGAGGAGGATTTCATTGGGGTTTATTGCAAGCCGTTTTTTGGAGCAGCTTGGAAGGCATGGGGGCATATTGGAGGTTGATTTTGAAAGTTCAAAATCCAGCCAAACCATTTCTGGGTTTTTCTGGGTTTTTGACAAGGATCCTAGTTGTAAATATTCATAATTTTCTTAGCACTAGAGGTGGGGCTTTCAGCCATATCTTTGTAGCATACAATACAATATTGTTGGGGATTGTGTAAGGCATATTGGAGGCTAAATTTGGGAGGTTGGATTTGGCCCAAACCCTTTCTGGGTTTTTCTCAGTCTTTGACAAGGATCCCAGATATAAATTTTTAGCATTTTCTGAGCAAAATAGATGGGGTTTATTGCAATTCCCATTCCAGCCAACAATGTAGTTTCTAGGGACAACGCAGAGCATTAGAGGAGTAGTCATTTCCAGCTTCAAGATTGTTGTTTTATCACCTGGGTCCTGTCAAGCTTGCCCTTGAGGAAAGCCTGGGTGCATTTCTTCATATTATTGTACTTACTCCATTTCATTAATAAAATGGCTCAGCTAGTTCTTACTTCTCGAGTTTTAATAAGCATTTGTTGATTGTTTTTACTTTTTGTGTCACAAATCAATTTTGTTTTACATATCATTGTTTATTTAATTTTGGAACATTACATGATGCCTCAACACTTTAGCTGCAATTTCATCCATTAGGTCATAGATACATTGTCCATTCATTTACAAGTAAAAACTTGATGAGATCCATACATAGCTACTGTCATAAAACATATACTTAACCAGCATAATGGCAGCAAAAATACCAAGGAGATCACAACCATATAATCCACATATAAACTAGTATAATGCTCATGAGATAACAGGGAGAAATAACTTCATATTAATGATGCAAAAGCCAACCCGGTATGGGACTACCAGGTTCCACCCAACCGTAGAATGGCTGAGCCAAATCTCTCTTCATCCATTCACCCTTATGCCATATTCCAAGCATGAATGTGGGATCTTATAGAACACATCAATCCAAAACCATCCAAGGCTTCCATAGGCCATCCACCTCAACCCATCAAATAGTGATTCCACCTCACAGTTGGAAATCACAAAACCATCATCAGATTGGTCTCTATCCAAGCCTTCCAGGGCTTCAAGAGAATTTGTCCAACCAAGGCTTCTAGGACTAGTAACTCAACCCACATCTTTTATTGGGCTTCCAAAGCGTTTGTCCAACCAGGGCTTCTAGGACTAGTAATTCAAACCACCAAGGGCTTCCAAAGTGTTTGTCCAACCAAGGCTTCCAAGACTAGTAACTCAACCGAAGTTGTTACAGGGCTTCTAGAGTGTTTGTCCCACCAAGGCTTCCCAGACTAATAACTCAACCTAAGCTAAGGAAATATGAGAACAAAACAAAGAAAACAAATCCACAATCACCATGACTATCTAGGAAACGGCAAGGCTAGGCAATCAATTGTCAATCCCGTTCATCCTCCATGCCAATGACAGATCACAACCAACAAACCACATGCATATGCCATGCATGCCAAAAATAGTGAGGAAAACATACATGCAACTTGGTACCTGCAGGCAAAACATATTGTAGTTGTTGATCCTGATGTCCTCTTATGCTTCCCTTCCCTTCCTTTGCCTTCTTGCTCCAAAACTCCAAGTGTGCCACACTCCTCCAAGAGTGCTCCAAGAAAATCTAAGTGTCTAAGAGAATGAGAGAGAGTAATCCTATAGATAACCCCCTCTCTGTCTTGGATCTTGTGATAAACCCCTTGAAGCCATGTCTCCACTAAACATGGTGTCCCAAGATGCTCAACAATGTCCTCATTGAACCTAGGTGGGCTGCATCCAATGGTACATGTAGTGCCCCTGTCCATAAGTCTCCTGGGAGGCAACGCTCCAAGCACCCGTTGCACCACATCATTTGCCATTGTATACCCCCTAGTATTATCACACTCCTCGACATGCAACTATACGCTGCAACCGGTCCCGGTACACCAGAGGGTACTCTTGACTATGGCTATACCATCTTGTACCGTCTTGTGTCACTTCCCCTGACACTCCACGCATGTACTCAACGCGATGTCCTCAAGCCCCTCGAGTAATCCATAACCTCTGTTGATCTATGGCCACAGACACATCTAACCTCCTAGCCAGCTCCACTGGATACCAACTCAATATCTCTTGCCATCCAACCCTGAGAGAGGGATCGAATGCACAAACAACCATACACGGAATAAGTCCTCCATCCCTCAAATGTTGCACCTTGTGCAAATCATGTCGCCCCATCTTGCTAGTATGGCCAAACCATGTAATCTGCCTAGGTAATGCGAACTCTCTCTCACCAACATGAGGAGGTGACCAAATAATGCTGCAAGCCCCATCAATGTATACCTGAAGGGGACTTCCATTTGAAAGCATGAAAACTCTGCTCGTTGCGGATGCACCTAATTTCTCCTCATGGATGGCTGCCTCCAATGATGGCTGCTCATCCTCCTCCACCATGGGATCAACATGAACCAATAATCGCCCCTCCATAAATAGTTGATCATGCATAACATCCTCGACAATCAACAATAGGTAGCTACCATCTAGAAAGTCTATCACAGATCTGGATGCCTCTGTACCTATCGGCTCCTCATCAATGGTGGATATGTCTCCAGGCACCTCACCAATCTGATGTGCCCTACCATCACCTGAAAATCCATACATGGTCCTAGACACCTCATCAATGGATACCTCAACAACAAATGGCACCTCATCAATGATAGACACCACATCATTAGATGGCTCTATGGGTATATGCTCAAGTTTATCTGTCAAGGTTTCAACTGGTGTGATCAAAGAGGTCTCCTCCTTAGGTCCCTGTTGTCTAAAACCAGGTCTCCACTAGCAAAATTGTCTCCTTGACTTACCCTCTAACTATCCCTGGCATGCCTACTTCTTTTAAGGAGATCTAGTGCCCGGATTATGTCAGATTTCCCCACATGGTGTAGATGGTTATACTCCCACGACTTATGCACCTCTAGTGTCTCTATTCTAAGGAAAAGGATGGATCTGGTCTAACACCTTCCTTAACTGAGCCAACCTCTCATCGTTCCAGCAGATTCCACCCCATAATTCCTGCATACTGAATCTCCCTTGAGCCATGGGTGGTGTACGATGTAACCCATCATTATGCATACATGGTCAAATCTTCCATGATCTTACTGGTTACCTATAGTTGGACCAAGATCATCCTTTGTTACCACTGTAATGTTCCAAACTTAAATAAACAATGATACGCAAAAGAAAATCGATTTGTGACACAAAAGATAAAAACAATCAACAAATGCTTCTTAAAACTCCAGAAGTAAGAACCAACTGAGCCATTTTATTAATGAAATGGAGCAAGTACAATAATATGGATAAATTCACCTGGGCTTGCCTCAAGGGAAATATTGACAGGACCTAGGGATAAAACAATAATCTTGAAGCCGGAAATGATTGCTCCTCTAATGCTCTATGTTGTCCCTAGAAACTACACTGTTAGCTAGAAAGGAACTGCAAGAAACCTCGTCTCTGGTGCTGAGAAAATGCTGAAATTTTATATTTGGGATCCTTGTCAAAAACCCAACAAAATGCAGAAAGGTTTTGGGCTGAATCCAACCTCCCAAATTCAGCTTCCAATATGCCCTAGGCAATCCCTCACAATTCTATAATGTCTGCTGCAAAGATATGGCTAGAAACCCCACCTCCGATGCTCAAAAAATTATAAAACTTTATATCTGGGATTTTTGTCGAAAATCCAAAAGAACCCATAAATGGTTTGGCCATATTTTGAACTTTCAAAATTGACCTCCAATATGCCCCCACACCTTCCAAGCTGCTCCAAAAAATGGTCTGCAATAAACCCTAACTAAATCCTCCTCCAATATCATAAAAATGCATCGATCACTTCTCCAAATATTTCCCTTAACCTCCACAGTAAGGTTCATCCTCAAAGACTGATACTCTACCCTCCACGTGAACACCCAGTGCTGCCTTTGCGTTGGCCCACGAAGTGCGAAAATCACCGTGTGAAGTAGCACACTCCTTCAGCTCCAAAACTTCTCCCAAATGCCAACAATCATCCTATGCCTCTTCTCCGAAAAATCCTTCATCCAAACTCCTCTTCAAGAAGCCACAAGAAAACTCGGCCTCCTCTTCACCGTATCTTCAAGTAATACGCACCACCTGGAGATGGATGCAATCATTGAGAATCACACTGAGATCCTCCTCCTGAAGAAATTAAAGAAAACCTTCCGAAGGTGGCACTCGAAGTCCCCTGAAGAAAGGGTGAGCTCTTCATCAACCACAGGTCCACAAATTACAAGTTCTCATTTATATAGCATGTAAGGGTGCACATAACCAAAATGGCATTGAGTGCAATCCATCTCTAAATTGAAAATACATCAACAAACAAATAGTCTCTAGATGGCCTCTAGCATCCAAAAAAATCATGCTACAACAAATACCTACATATCATCAATATCATTTGCTATCTTGGGATCTTTGTCATTAATATCACCCTCTAAGCATTAACATAAGATAGAAAAAACATAACATGTCAAGTCAAGATTTTGTTTGAGTGATGGGTACATTTTTAGTAGGGCCATGATAGAGGAGTTCGACAACCAATGTCACTAACATCAAATTACATATTAGGCGTGGTGTTCTTGATTAAATGCAAGTTCCATACCCTAGTACATGACAAAATCTAATGGAAACATTGCAATCCCATCAATCTTGAAATCCTAAAAAGCTAATAAGTTTGTTGGATTTTGAATGAGATCTAAAATTCTAATTTCTCCATATGAATTCTAATGAGGTCAGAGCCACTCTCAAACATCATGAGTCATTTCATGGTAATGTTTAAAAACTTAAGTAAAGCTGACATTCTCTTTTATCTTTCATTTTCATCCTTTTACTTTAAGAATTCAATATTACCATGAATTGCTTATCAATACTACGACCATAGACTTGAATATTAGGCTACTATGGACCTAATATTACCATAGTGTTTTCTTTCTCCCTCCCACTTTCGATACTCCCATAATACTCTTGAACCTCTTTTTCTCTAGCCTACTTGTTTTTTGACTCTGCATGGCCAATGTATTGTATAAACAATACCTTATCATACAGATATTGCTACACAACATATAAAAACCATTTACCCCCTTATTATATCCTCAATATATTACCAAAAAGATGAATGAATGAGATGTGGAGCATTGTCTTCCTTATATAGATTTTGTGGAGCACTTTTCCCTCTAATTTGTCCTCCATCTTGGGCTCTCACTTAAACACCATCATGCAAAACTTAACCACTTCCACGTAAATCGAACTAGGGTGTGCGTAACTTAACTACA
>Ga0115844_100370_pt1 | contig 12546 bp, 11 predicted proteins | sample InSIn1gowninarea_FD_83858 | JGI IMG/M metagenome (GOLD analysis project Ga0115844, IMG submission 83858) | reverse complement strand
CATACGTTAAACCTGATAGTCTTAAGTTCTACGTTGAAATGGCAGGGCTACTTCCTTATGACCAGGACGGATACGCTCCGGCGCCTGTTTCAGGTTATTACTTATCCTTTCCCTCCTGTATCGATTGCACCGTAAGAGGCGGCTCTAATATTAAACCTTCCTTTTGGTAATGCTAATAAAAATGGTTAAAAGTTTATTTTTAAATGCTCCTTTTTTAAAGACGGTTATTTTTATTTGTTTCCTGTCGTGTCATTTTATATCCGGGGCACAGGCAGGAAAAACGGAAGTAATCCTAAAAAAAATATCAGATTTCAACGAGCAGAATCTGCAGGAAAAGGTTTTTGTACACACAGATAGAAGCTCGTATGTAGCGGGAGAGATAATCTGGTGTAAAGTCTATTGTACAGACGCGAAGACTAACCATCTTTCAACATTTAGCAAAGTAGCATATGTTGAGGTACTTGATAAAGACAAGCAACCCGTTCTGCAAGGCAAAATAGCTTTAACTGGCGGCACCGGCAGCGGTTCATTTGTCATTCCTGTAACTATGCATTCAGGCAATTTTTTATTACGATCCTACACTAATTGGATGAAAAACTTCGATCCTGAATTTTATTTTCATCAAAATCTTACCATACTTAATACTGTAAAAGCTGAAGTAGTTGCAGCATCGGCAATGGTAGCCAATTACGATATGCAATTCTTTCCGGAAGGCGGCAACCTTGTAGATGGATTGAAAAGTAAAGTAGGCTTCCGGGTAACCGATAACTCGGGGAAAGGAATTAATTTTCGTGGAGCTATTATTGATCAGAATAATGATACAATCACCCGTTTTCAACCTTTAAAATTTGGCATCGGCAATTTTATTTTCACCCCTGAAAAAGGTAAACAGTACAAAGCTTTTTTAACTACCGGAAATGGAAGCGTTATTAGCCAGACTTTGCCCGCTACACTTAACACAGGTTTTGTCATCAATGTATCAGATGCAACTACCACTGGTTCTGTAAGGATGAATGTTCGCACTACTTCCGACAACAAAACTGTTTTCATAGTCATTCATAACAGCCAGCAAACTTCAACTTCCCGGGTGTTAACGCTTGAAAACGGAAATGCAAACCTGGAGGTTGATAAAAAAAGTTTGGCTGATGGCATATCTACTATTACTGTATTCGATGAAAACAACCGTCCCGTTTGCGAGAGACTTTATTTTAAAAAGCCACAGCAGCAGCAATTATTCCTTGATGGAACTGCTGATAACGTACAATACACGACCCGTAAAAAGGTAACAATAGCTGTTTCGTCAAAAGACGAAGCAACTAACCCGGAGCCATCAGAGATGTCAATGGCAGTGTTTCTTTTAGACTCCCTGCCGCTGCAAAATCAGAACATTTACAGTTATCTCTGGCTATCTTCCGAGTTGAAAGGAGTGATAGAATCACCGGAATACTACGTAAGCAATACCAATGATGAGGTAACGGAAGCAATCGACAACCTGATGTTGACGCACGGCTGGAGACGATTTAAATGGGAAACTATACTTAACGACAAAAAACCGTCTTTCAAATTTCTACCGGAATATGAAGGCCAGCTTGTAAGCGGAAAAGTAGTCAGGAAATTCGATGAGAAGCCAGTTCCCAACGTTGTTAGCTATCTGTCTGTTCCCGGCCCCTTATTCCAGTTGTATGCCGCGAAAAGTGCGGCGGATGGTAGCATTTATTTTAATACACGAAATTTTTATGGAACAAAACTAATAGTGGCCCAAACAAAAAGCGATGACACCACTTCTCTTCGATTAGACATTTCAAGCCCTTTTTCGGAAGACTTTTCGTCTTACAAAATTCCAGCCTTTAGTTACCAAACCACTTCTCCCCTATTGTTGAAACGAAGCATTCAAATGCAGGTTCAAAATGTATATGCGGGTGAAAAATTAAATGTATTGCTGCCTCCTCATGCAGATACTGCTAATTTTTACGGAAAGGCAGATGCAAGCTACCTGCTCGATAACTATGTTCGTTTTCCTACAATGGAAGAAGTACTTCGGGAATATGTGAGAGAAATAGACGTTAGAAAAAGGAAAGGAAACTTCTACCTGATCAGCCTAAGCAAAGATGAATTTGGTATGCCGATCGTGCATGAGCCGGTGATGCTGCTCGATGGAGTACCACAATTTGATAATGGCAATAAAATAACGCACTATGACCCTTTAAAGGTCCGGAAGCTTGAAGTGATACAAGCTCTTTATTATCTCGGTCCCGCTAGTTTTGACGGGGTTGCCAGTTTCACAACCTATAATGGAGACCTTGAGGGCTTCCGTTTAGATACTGCATCTACTGTGTTGGATTACGATGCTTTGCAAATAAAAAGAGAGTTCTATTCACCGGTTTATCAAACACCAGAGCAATACTCTAGCCGCTTACCCGATTTCAGAAATCTATTGTATTGGTCTTCCGACATTAAAACCGATAACACGGGTAAAAAGGAAGTTAGTTTCTATACCTCAGACATAACTGGTAAGTACGCGGTAGTTCTGCAGGGAATTTCACAGCAGGGCAAAGCAGGTTCAAAAGTCTTTACGATAGACGTAAGGAAGTAACGATTTTAATTATATTCCTTATAAAAACTCTTTTTTTTGGAGCCGGCATTATTAATTCTATGAGTCATCGTTGCGTCGCACACTTGTGCAGTTTTAAAGATGGCAGCAATTGGCCTACCATTGCAAAGAATTATCACAGCCACAACAAATCCGGATATAATACGACTTTCCTAAAAGGAATGCAATGAAAGAAAACCTAAAAGCTTTTTTAAAATTTCTACGGCTGTATCACCCATTGCAATCCTTTTATCGACAGGCTATCCTGTTCTTACAAAACAACTACTACAAGCTTACTTTTTTAAAGTACAAAGGCAGAGGTTATATCTGTAATTTTTGTGGAGCCAGTTATGAAAAATTTGTTCCTGAGTATCCTTCAAAAAATGATGCAGCGGCCATCAACAAATACAGGGTAATTGCGGGATATGGAGAAAATGTCCACTGCCCAAATTGTATGAGCAAGAACCGTGATCGGCTGCTACTCGCAGTGATGCAAAATTTCCTGCAGATAGAAAAAAAGCGTATTCTTCATTTCTCCCCGGAAAAGCATTTATACAATTTTTTAAAAGACAAAGCGAAGGTTACGACTGTAGACATTATACCAGGCTTTTATAAAAACATCGACAGCGCTATTTCTTACGCAGATGCAACCGCTTTAAGGTTTCCAGATAATAGTTTTGATGTCATAATTGCCAATCACATACTTGAGCACATCCCGGAAGATATAAAAGCAATGACCGAAATGCAGCGCGTTTTAAAAGAAGATGGGGTAGCTATTTTACAGGTTCCGTATTCAACAATTTTACAAACAACTATTGAAGAACCGTCGATAAATGATCCGGCAAGACAACAACAATTATTCGGGCAAAAAGATCATGTAAGAATTTATGCTTTTGACGATTACATACAACGACTTACATCAGCGGGCTTTAGCGTTAAAATATTACCGGCAGAGTCTTTTGGTACTTACAAACAGTACGCAATTCAGGAAGGGGAACATCTGATTTTGGGCTATAAACTAAAAAAGGAAAATCAAGATTCATAACAGGGTAAATCTACAAGAGAACTTTTAACTCAGCCCCTATTATCATCCTCCTACTCCTTAAACAGGTTTAGTGGCCAGGGAAGATTGTTATACTTCAGCAGATAAAAAGGCTGATTTTCTCCCCCAAAATTTTTATAGAACTTATTTATACCGGGCACATCGGAACCTTCGAAGTCCAGTATGAAATGGGTGCCGGCAAATTCTCTTATAATAGAGTCAAACAGAAAATGATTGGCCTCTGCTTTTCTTCCGGCTTCTGTTGTCGCATTCATCAAGTTATACAGGCGTTTTCCATCGATAAATAGCAAGGCTATGCTCAAAATCTCATTGCTACTGTTTACAGCTTTCCGAACCAGTAACTTATTCTTTTGCGACCTATTGCCGCAAATGTTGCTGAAGTTTGTATAGTCCTTAGCTTTTATATTACCCAAACGGCCTGAGTAGTACTTTATAAATAGCTCGATTGGTTTATGATAATCATTGGTCTCCTGGTACCGAAGCTGCAGCCTTTCACTTCGTTTAATGTTTTTTTTAAGGTCTTTTTGATATTTCGCAGTCATGCTTTTGTAATCGGCAGAAAGATCGAGAAGAAAATTGGTGGCAGCACTAATTTTAACTGGAGGTAGAATAAGTCGGGTGTCAGTTGAATAATTGACATTAATCTCCCAAAATCTGTAGTATTGCTTTAGCCATTCCACAATATTTGCGAAAGGGGCGATGACGTTTGGCTTTGCAAAAACCCCCAATTGCTGAGACAGCGGCGGTTGTGACAGATAGCTAATTCCATATTTCCTTCTGGCCGTGATTGGAAATACCCAATCATAGTTTTCTCCAATCAAAGCATCCCAGCCCGGTGCCATATTATCAAGATAAAAAGTTCGTGCATAAAGCAATCTGTTAGGAGACTGTTTGATACATTCGTCCCAACAGGCCTTATCTATTTCTTTATTGGTTAAAAATCGTATAACGGGTGAGAGTTGCATTGATTATCTATGCAATATCGGAAAATAGGTTAGCAATAGTTATGGAAAAAGCAAAAGGACGTAGTGCTGAATGTCTTTAAAGTCTCCTAATTACATGCAATGGCAACTTTTATATGCACCTTTGCAGGAGCAATAACTCTGTAATAACGAGCTTCCTTTTTTTTAAAAAAACAACAGTTTAAATTCACACTTTGTAAATTTGATAAAATTTTGCCCATGTTGGTGAACGATTTAAAAAAAGAATTAGTTGGATATATTGAGAACACAAACGATGAAAAATTGCTTCATTTGTTGAAGGAAGATCTTATTATTTATGGCCAATTAAAAGATAAAGACATCACAGATGACTTGAGTGAAGAACAATTGAAGGAATTGAAAGAATTGGCTCAAGAGGATGAGACAAGAGATACAGGAGGGAAAGGATAAGTAATAACCTGAAACAGGCGCCGGAGCGTATCCGTCCTGGTCATAAGGAAGTAGCCCTGCCATTTCAACGTAGAACTTAAGACTATCAGGTTTAACGTATGTAGACTGGCAATCATTGGCATACTTGCCCGCAACATCGCTTCGTGAGATAAAAATTCGTTTTTGTACAACTGTGGAAGCGGTTACATATCCGATCACCTTTTCAGAAGGATTGCTGACGCAATGAATATTGCCCGTTATTTCTGATGGCAAAGGATCAAAAACAGACCCTAATGCCTCCGTGTTGCTTTTCATCAATTGGTAGAACTGATAAGCAGGGCGATCTAATGATACCTGCCTGACTAAAATGCTATAACGAACCCCTAATTTCTCAGATTCTATCGGAATAAATACCATCGGTGCCAGGTTAATGACATCGTTGGTAAGCTGAGCAGAGGAGCCTACAAGAATACTTGTAAAATTTTGTGTCTTCCAACAATAAAACAGTTTTGGAATTTCACTTAAATCCCGTGGAATAACACGTCCGTTTACATATTTTACGTAGTTGCTATAGCTTGAATTTATTTCCCACGTTTCTTCGTATTCCCACTTATAATAGCGGGTATTGTTTTGCGGATCATGTGTATTTGCGAAAATCTGCACTCCATTATTTTGCAGTTTCCAGTTTATGCTATCGATTGGGGGAGTTTGCATAACTGCTGTAAAATCAGATAAATAGTCTCCTCCTGATGCTGTTTTAATTCGGAGCCTGTATTTCTGCGTTGAACGAAGATTAAGTACGTCAGAAACGTAAGTGCCGTTTCCTGCCGGTTTTACGTTGTACACCGAATTATCTTCACCCGTTACCGTCACCTGTGCATTTAACTCTGGTTTTATGTTTGCCCGTTCCTTTAGCGACAAAGAACGGCTCAAGTTTATTGTCGTTTGGCCGGCAGTATTTATAAATCCTTCGACAACAAGAAAGTTGGTCTGACCAGGACCAAGTTTGGCATCAAAAGGTTCTTTACACCCTGCCCATGCCAGCCCTATAATTATCAGAACCGTTATTAATATTCTTCTCATACTAAAATCTTATGTTGTAATTAATAAAGGGGATGGCACTACCGAAAATAGAAAGCTTATACCCGCTTATAACCCCGTTTTCCGAGGTGTAATAAACAGAATAAGGATTTTTTCTACCGGTAAGATTATAGACACCAATCGTCCAAGAGTTGTGGGTTAATTGATGGATTTTATGGTTACCGTCTATATTCATAGAAAAATCAGAACGGAAATAATCAGGGATCCTGCTTGAGTTTCTGTCAGCATACAATGCTCTTTGCGAACCAGCGTAATAGAAGCGACCAATCGGTAAAGTAATGGGCCTGCCGGTACTATAGGTTAGATTTAGAGATAAGCTAAACCGGTGATTGATTGCATAATTACCTACAAATGTGGCATCATGTGGCTTGTCATAGTTTGATGGATAAAATTGGCCTCCGTTCACTGGTGCACCAATATTCAGATCATTCATTTGCAAAAATGTTCTTGAGAACGTATAGCTCATCCAGCCATTGAGCTTGCCTGTTCTTTTCTTAATCATCAATTCTACTCCATACGCTTTGCCATTCGCATTAATGACATCCGTTTCAATATGCGGATTTAAGACAAGCTGGGCGCCGCTTTTATAATCCAAAATATTTTGCAATCGCTTGTAGTACACTTCGACCGAGGTTTCAAAAGAATCAACTCCAAAATTTTTAAAAAAGCCGATCGAAAACTGGTCGCCATATTGAGGCTTTACATTCAGGTCGCTGAGCTTCCAGATATCTGTTGGAGATATTGCCGTAGTGTTAGACAGCATATGAATGTATTGCCTCAGCGTATTATAACTTGCTTTAAATGAAGCGCTTTTAGTTAGAGAATAGCGTGCTGATAATCGAACTTCTGGTCCCCGGTAAGTTTTGATAATTTGGCCAGACTTATAAGCTACCCGGTCAATAATTGTACTTTCCTGTTTAGGTAAACCTGGTGCATACACATTTACGTCTTGTGCTCCAAAAGAATTAAAGATGGAATAACGTAGACCTGCGCTTACGGAAAACTGCTTACTAAAGTCGTATCGGTCATTGACATATACAGCGCTTTCTAACGCTTGCTCTGCAGGGGTTATATTTGGTTTAACCAATGATGCTTGCCCTTCGGGCACAAAAGAGCCGGGATGGAGTTTATAAAAAATGGAACTGAGGCCGAAATCAATTATATGACTTCGATTGGCAGTATAAGTGAAATCGGTTTTCAAATTCATCTGGCTAATGTCGAATGACATAGTGTATGCGTTTACCTTATTATTCTCGCTGGTATTATTGTATTTGTAGCCATCATAACCGGTTATAAAAGCGCCTTCCAACTTACTATTAAAAGTATGTTTCCACTTTATTGCCAGTGATTTGTTTTCGTAGCCATAGGTCGTATCGTTATTCAGGTTAAATCGGTCTTTACTTGCATATGCTGTAACGTAGACGTCATTTTTATCATTAATTTTTTGGCTGATGAGTAAGTTGAGGTCGTAAAAAGAAGCTGCACTGTTTCTATAATTTGAATTCTCGGGCAGCATCCGCAGCAGATAATTTGCATAAGTAGTACGTGCGCCGAAGATGAAGGAAGATTTATCCTTTTGTATCGGCCCTTCTACGGTGACACGGCTGGTAAGCAGACCAATACCTGCAGTTCCGGTAAATTTGGTTTTATTTCCTTCGCGGGCGGTAACATTTAAAACAGAAGATAAACGACCGCCATATTTTGCAGGAATACTGCTTTTGTATAATTCTACATCTTTTATAACCTCCGGATTAAAGGCTGAAAAGAAACCAAAAAAGTGAGACGGATTATATATGGTAGCATCATTAAAAAGAATAAGATTTTGATCGGTTCCACCACCTCTGACGTTGAAGCCCGTACTTGCCTCACCTACTGATTTCACTCCAGGCAATGTCAGTATCACCCGTAAAACATCTGCCTCACCAAAAACAGCAGGTACGTTTTTGATAGATTTAATGTTCAATCTTTCCGAACCCATCTGCGCCCTGTTTACATTAATATTTCTTTGGGTCGACACCAATACATCTTCGAGTACCTTTATTTCATCTTCCATCTCTACCGGCAGCGACCCTTCTGAATACACAATAAGCTGACGTCGCGCAGTTTTTTTGCCGAAGCTGTTTATATTAAGAACATGACGTCCCGGCGAAAGTTGCAGGGTATAGTTTCCGTTGCTGTCCGTATTAGCCACTTCTCCTTTATCATCCAGACTTATCGAACTTCCGGGCAGCGGTTCACCTGTTTTTGCAGACAAAACAGAGATCGCTACGGGCACAGAAGCTTTCGAAGTTCCTTGCGATTTTACCCCTATTTGATACAGTTTGTCATTTGCAAAAGCGTTGGCCGAAGCTGATCGTTTTCCGTTATTTCCTGCCAGTGAATAGCGACCATTCTTAATCGAATCGGTTCTGCCTGAATTACCTGGCCCAAAGAGCGAAGTGGCTATCGAAGCACCCTTCGTTAAAAAAACATGATGTTCATTATCGATACTTGCCTGGAAGTCAGTATACAAAAAAATAGTTTTCATTAACTCCGGCAAAGGCATGGCATCTACGGTGATGGTGACGGCAAAGGAATCGAATTGGGCATGATTGTAATAAAATGTGTAGTTAGTTTGCTGCTCCACCTGCCTTACAAATTCATCGATATCTGCATTTCTGAAGGCTGCTGTTACCAACTCTTTTTTTACCTGTGACCGACTAGCCGTAGCAACGACAAGGAAAAAAAACAGTAAAATGTATTTCAAATGTCTCATCGTTATTTTGTTAGCTGGTTGTAGTACTTTACTACTTTGGTCATCACGTTTTCCTTGTCCGCCCTAAATCGAAACTTGTTTTGCCTCATGTATTTCTGCATCTCTTTTTTCTTATCACCTAGCTGCTCCAGGAAAGTTTTTTTAGTACGAATGGGAATGTAAGTATTATCTTTTTTCAGGTAAAAATGATCCTTGCTATAAATTTTATATTCAACCTTCTGCCGGATGTCTGTTTGCATATTTTTTGTCCGCTTTGCAAGCAATGTTATTCCTCCTGTGGCTAATACATCATAAAAACCAGGATCGAGGTTTGAAGTAAGCAAACTATCCTTTAAAATGTTGAAAAATGAATGGCCTAAAAATGAAAAGCTTTTAATTTTCTGCTTTTGAAGCTGAATTTTTGACACTGCATTGTAATTACGGATGATCACCTCATCAGTAATTACATTATACAACATCGAAACGTCTTTATATGTATTACCGTCATAGTTTATTGTGCCGGTGCTCCAGGCTGGTTGTAGAAAGTAGGGCTGTCCTACTTCAAATGCCTGTACGTAGTCTTTGTATTCCCTCCCGTTATACAAGTGTAGCTGGTCGGTTAAAGACTGATTGTAAAGGGCTAAGGCGTTTTTTACGCCTGAAGAAGCGGTTGAGTCAACTGAAAGACTTTGGGTTACACCTTTAGTACGAAAAGCGACCAATATTACAAATATCAGCACATACTTTATTTGTAATCGAGGCATATAAGCAGGATGGTTTAGCCAGCTAATGTAGCTAATTTTTCCTCTACTAGTATTAGTATTGGAACTAGTACCAATTATTCCCGGTGAACACCTTCCTCCAGCAGCTTTTCTGCTATAAATAAGTCTATCCGGCGGGTTACTTTCAGGTTATTATATTCTCCCTCGATCAAAAATACTTTGTTACCTGCGGCTTCTGCTACCGTTGCCTCATCTGTAAAGTCGATGCTGTATTTCTGGTTAAATGCTTGCAATATAATATCCGAACGAAAAGTCTGAGGGGTTTGCACAATACGAATCTTGTTTCGGTCGAAAGGGTAATGAGACCCGCCTTCGTCGATGCGAATAGAATCTGTTGCAGCAACTACAGGTATGGCGCTTCCGGTGTCAACTGCTTGCTGATAGCAGCGTCTGATTAACGCTTCGGAAACAAGGCAACGCACCCCATCGTGCACAAAAACAATGGACGGTTCCGTTACCAGTCCTAACCCCCGTTTAACTGAATGAAATCTCGTATCGCCACCGCTTATTATTTTTACCCTTTCTTCTACATTCATTTGTTTAATTATCTCCTCGCCTTTTGATAACTGCTGTGCAGGCAACACCAGGATGATTTGAAGATCAGTATACGCTAAAAGAAAAGATTGCAAAGTATATTGCAGTACCGGTTTCCCTTTAAGTAATAAAAATTGTTTTGGTAAGTCTGTACCCATTCTTAGCCCCGAACCGCCGGCTACGATAACAGCGTATTTCTTCATGTTACAAAGATGCTTTTAAAACAAATACCTTGGTGGATGCAATTATACTACATGGTGCAACGGCACAATTCTTAGAGTTAAAAGAAATATGGTGTAAGTGATATAAAAAGTTGCATGAAGGTTTGCAGATGAACGAAATGCGTCGCAACGATGATGATGAGATAATAAATGCCGGTACCAAAAAAAGAATCAAAATGGGTCTTACCAGATAATCTGAAATATGAAAAGCTTACTACTAATATTATTGTTGTTTTCGGCAAGCTGCGGCAAAAAAGTGAAAGATGATGACAAACCATCGATTCTTGCTTTAAGACAAATGAGTGACCTGGCAACGGTGGAGTATACAGTCACAAAAGTGATTAAGGCAAGTGACAATAAAACGTGGTTTAAGCTGGGCGACAGAAAAATTTTGATGACGTGTGAAGCGCAAATCAAGGCGGGAATCGATATGAGTGCAATAGATAAAAACAGCTTTAAAATAGCAGGTAAAAACATAGAAGTTTCTTTACCGCAACCAAAAATTATAAGTGTCAGCTTGCCGCCGGAAGGCATTAAGACCGAATACGAAGAGGTGGGTGTTTTTAGAGATAAATTTAAAACCCAAGAGCGGGATGAACTGGCTACACAGGCCGAACAGGCCATAAAAAGGAGCGTAGACTCATTGGGCATACTTAACCAGGCGAAAGTAAACACATCGATGTTTGTCACTAACTTCTTAAAACGATTGGGCTACGAAAATATCAACATTAACTACAACGGAAGCGCCCCTTCAAACCCGATGCAATGAGAAAAATAAGAAAAATCCTTCTGACTATTTTTCTCCTGCTATTCTGCTACTGGGTGGCTAAAAAAGTGGTATTCCCTTCGATGAAAAATATTTTTTCGTCTAAACCTATTGTGATTGACGAAACGCCAATACTTATAAAAGAGGTTAAATCAATAGGCCCACTGATAACTTATACCTCGTTTGATGAGGTAGTTGCCGATACGACCATCATGACAAGAGGGTCTGCATTTGTCAATGGCTTCAACCGGCTTGCTCATATTCCTATGCTTCCCCCGGCTGACAAGCAGCTGGTTTTAATTGGCCGGGGAAAAGTGCTTGCAGGTACCAATCTTCTTTTAATGACCGATACAAGTATTTCCATAAAAAATGATACTCTTCGTATTCGTCTGCCTAAGACACAGATTTTAGACGCCATTTTAAATCCTTCAGATTTTGAAACTTTCGTTGAAAAGGGTGAGTGGGCTGACAATGAAGTAACTGCTGTAAAACTACAAGCGCGCAGAAAGATGATAGAACATGCAATACAACAAAATATTTTACCCAAAGCAGATACGAAGTCCAAAGCAATTATGGAAAATTTTCTTCAAAACATGGGGTATAGACACATTTTATTTTTTTAGTATAAGAAAAAGCTTTATAGGCTAAACAGTCAATCTTTATTCAACATCGTTGTGTCACTCACTTTTACTTATATAATTTTTTTCAACTATTTGCTCTTGCTGTGTATGTCACTTTGAAAAGTGGGGCGGTTTTTTTAACTAAATTACTGGCATAGTTCTTCCCTATGTTTAACAAATGGGTACAATGACAGTAGAACAATTTAACAGCCTGGACGAAGATCAAAAAAAAGCCGCCATTTTCGACGCTAAGAAAGTTACTGAACGGTTTGACAAAGTGATGAAATATGAGCTTTTCCAAATTGATAACTTTTTCATAGAAGTAAAAACAAGTTTGCAACACAAGTTTAGAAGAGTGGTGGCAACTTTTTCCTTCAAGGAGGTTCCACACGTATATGCAGCAAAAGTAATGTCGTAGTTTGGCTAGACTGCTTGTGGTTATAAGTGGTACAAAGATAAATTTGATTTTCAGAATATAAGGGGTATTGAGCGCTGGGTCGCTACTAAAATAAAAAAAGGGCTGGATAGAAATCCTGCCCCGTTTTATCCAATATTCTATGAAAAACCAGGAATATAGATGCAATTGCGCTAGCTAAGGTTGCACCTCTTCGTTATACCTGGTCAACTCTTATTGATTTCATACCGGCTGCTTCTGCGGCTTTTACTCCGGGATCACCATCTTCAAATACAATACACTTTTCAGGTTCTACACCTAATTTTTTAGCTGCAGATAAGAAAGGATCAGGGTTTGGTTTTCCCTTTTCA
>Ga0115844_100369_pt1 | contig 12558 bp, 5 predicted proteins | sample InSIn1gowninarea_FD_83858 | JGI IMG/M metagenome (GOLD analysis project Ga0115844, IMG submission 83858) | reverse complement strand
TACATTTCACCTCCAAATTTTTCACTCCATAACAAACACAACCCAAGTACCAAGCAGGGATCAACTATTTATTCACAACACCATTACACATAAAGTTGTCCATATGCTTTGTTGCTTTTTTGAAACATTTAAGTGTGTTGTGCATATTTTAATTTATGGTTGTAATAATATTATTGCAGCAATGACCAAATACATTATTAATTGTCTCTTTTGGACTAGGAAAATGCCTCAAAGTCCAAACCTGAGGCTCTGCAACTTAGGTCATATTAAGCTCTGAGACTCTAAGTCTATTATTGATTCACCTTGTTGTACACTTGAAACTCTTCTCACATCTGGAAAACCTGCTTATTAGTTAGTCAATTTTAATCCAATATCCATTGGTATTACTTTTACTAATTTCTGGCTTTGAAACTGCAATTTCGAAAATATTTTAATAAATAATTTGAAAAAAAATGCATAGGAAGAAAACATGATCAACTAACATTGCTTATGGAATGTTTTGTAAGGTATCAAGCCTAGCCTAGATGATTTGAACTTTAGTCTGAAGCTACAAGCAGTTGATTATTTCTTGTTGAAGTTTTCTAACTCAATGTTTTTAAATGTTATCAACTAAAATTATGTTTGATTTTTCTCTCTCTTTTCAAATACATCATACAACTCTTAATGTTTTGTGTAGGTTTTGTTGCTGATGGCGACAGCTTTGAATGTGCGTATACTTGAAACGGCAACCGCTGGTAGTGTAGGAGATTCTTTGACAACAGAACTACGTGAAAGGCAGCAATCTATAGCTGAAATTACCGAGATGATTCATGTCAGTTTCTCATAGTTCAGTACTTTTCTTTTACCAAATGCCTTTTTGCTATAACTTCATTCATTCATGCTTTTGTATCAAGTGAAGAAACATGTTTGTTATTGCTTCAGTACTAAGGCAGCTGTTCTACGTGTTAGGTGGCAAGTCTTCTGCATGATGATGTGTTGGATGATGCAGATACAAGACGCGGTATTGGCTCATTAAATCTTGTTATGGGCAATAAGGTACTGCATTATATCTTTCTTTTCTATATGAGTTCCACTCACCTTTTTTATTTTCTATAATTTCCGCACTTCTGCTCTAGTTTTTTTTATACTGGTTTTGGTTCTCTTTATTGTACAATTTTAACTTTATCCTGATTTTCTTTTGAAATGTGGAGTTGCAAAGAACATTTTTGGTGTGTAAATCCTTCACACGCTGCTTTCAATCCATGCTTCTTCACATACTGCTTTTCTACCCGTGCTTTCTCAATCTAGGTTTCTTAGCAGTTATGAGTTTAATTATTGTTGTATGTGGAATTTCAATTGCTCGTGTTCAGCACTGCAGGAAGAGTTTTGATATATTATCCAAACTGTTAATTCCTTCTGACCTTCCAGCACTGGCAGGCTTCAGGCTCCATTTAAAAAGTAGAAACATTTGTTGCAAGGAGAGGCAGCATCATATGGAAACTTTATGTGTAATGGTGTTGTGAATAAATAGTTGATCCCTGCTTGGTACTTGGGTTGTGTTTGTTATGGAGTGAAAAATTTGGAGGTGAAATGTAAAGGATGTAACATTTAAGAGTGAAGTGTTAAGGGTGTTAAACAATGTTGTGGAAGAGTTAATGTTTTTTGGTAAGATTGTAAAAGATCACGGTATTGTGGTCCCCATGACAGTCAAAAAAAATTTAAAGTCGAATAAAAGAATAAAAACATAATATATATATATATATATATATATATATATATATATATATATATGTATGTATTGTTTCTCCTAATGTGTGGTGGAAGGAAAAGAGAATGGATACAAAATTCAAGAAAGAGAAGATACATATAAGACGAACCCTCCCACCTCTGCCTTCGTCAGGGTGAATTCTAACCTGCCCTCTATATTTTTAACCTCCTTGATGAAATCACTCCTTCCCAAAATTGTACCAAACACAAGGGGGTGAAAAATTAAATTACTTTTGTAAGCTACATTCTCTTTACCGTCGTAATAAACACATCCATAGTAGATCTCCTCTATCGACTATGATGATCACATTGCTGCCTCTTTCATTTAGTGGACTTTGCATTTAGATTTATGTTCACAAGTCTTCAAGGGGTTTCAGGTTGGTGAAATTTGATTCAGGAATAAAATGTTGATATTGAGTCTTGCATCGAGTTACCATAGCATAGAGATGTTGATGGGACATTACTAGAAGTGCGGAAGTTTGGTTTAAATAATGTTGGGCATTAATGGTAAATATGGAGAATCAGTAATTGCTCGAGTTGTCAAGGTAAATTGTATCAAGGAAAACACAGATATATCTCTAGCCATATGTTTTTGGAGGGATTATAAAACTATGCTTTTGAGTTCCCATAGCTATATGTTTTGGGGATGCTCAAGTGGTTTACTTACATATTTAACTGTTCACTTGCTCTGGCCCTGTATTTATATTTTTCGTTGGTAATATTCGACACCTTCTCCAAGATACTGATGATGATGATAACATTGACTTTCCCTGGCAAGATCTTTTCATAGTATACCCTATCAAATCATATGTTATGTAATTCCCCATGCATGTGGTACTCTACTGGTAGTGAATCTGCTTATGAATAATAGCATCACAAAACTTTTCCATATATTATTGGGCATTTTTTTTTTATTATCATTTCAATTTGTACGTTGAAATTGAGTTCTCTGTCACTTTTTTGCATTGCTTAGAGTAATAAAATTGTAGAAGATTGTAGCATAAGGTCTTCTTGTTTTTAATTTACTCCATTTCATGTGTATTGCAGGTGTCAGTACTTGCTGGAGATTTTCTACTTTCACGAGCTTGTGTAGCCCTTGCTTCTTTGAAAAACACAGAGGTAAGAATACATTGCTGCTGTTCATCTAAGCATGCAAACCTAATATTTAGCAATAATCTCTTCTCTATTTAAGCAAAGATATCAAGTCTTTCTGTACCTCTTGGTATCTCTCAACTTATCGCAGGCTCATAAGCACCTCAAAAGAAATCCTTTATTCTTCAAACTTGTTCCTAATGGTAAAAAATGGTGGTGAAAAAACCTTGGGGTTGAATAGCATAATGGATTGTCATGTTTTATAGCCTTTGTCTTCCAATCCCTTACTTATACTGCTTTTGCATATAGATTTAACCCCATAACCTTACATTTACTGCTCTTGCATATAGATTTAACTGAATTACATCATTTGGTGCCAAATTCATCATACACCATTTAATTGTTTCATGCATTTCCATTTCCCATGATTAATGAGATGAGATAGTATTAGTAAGCGCCATGTTAAGGACAATGATATGTAAATGTATATATATATATATATATATTTGTGTGTGTGTGTATTTGGGGGTCGGGGAGACTTTATATTTGCTCAGAACCATTGTTATGTGCCTGTAGGTTGTTTCATTACTAGCGACAGTTGTAGAGCATCTTGTTACTGGTGAAACTATGCAGATGACTTCAACATCTGAGCAACGTTGTAGGTATGCTGCTCTGCTTTCACTTTTTTGGATGTCTGTAGAAATTTTTTATCTGGCTTGCCTAATCATGGATGGGTGGCTATAATTTTCCTTTGAAATAATGATCCAATTGCTTGTACATGCTGACTGTTTATTGTTCTCAAGATCAGTTACTTTTTAATGGAAGGGGTTAGGCAGGCCATGGCAGCTTGATAGATTTTTTTGTTTCCCCCTTAAATCAGTTCTTTTCACCAAGCAGTTTCAATTTCTAATATAAGTTGTTTCTGATTGTTTATTATAATCTAATACTTTCTCCATGCATCTCCCTTTCACAATAAGTGGTTTGGGTTCTACCTGGAATTGCAACCTATAATTAAACCTATTTTGTGTCGAAGCACCTCATTATGCAATGTCCTACATAGTATCGCCAAATATAAGTTTCTTGTTTTGGCCTGTTCAACTAGGACACCCTTTATGGCGTTTAACAAAATGAAATGGTTGTGTGTGGTCTAATGACTATGAATGCTTTTATTTAATTGGCATGAAATGGTCTAAAAAGATGCACCTGGATAAGTTTATGCATGTGAATCAACTGGATGACTGGTAGGCTATGAGACACTTTTTCCTTGTCTGTATATGATTACACCTATCTAAGCGATGACATGCTATTCATCATATTGATGTTGCCATGATTTGCAATAAACACCTCAATGATATTCCATTTTTGGGTTTATTTGACTTAAAAGGTGTTGATATTGCAGCATGGAGTATTATATGCAAAAGACGTACTACAAGACTGCATCTTTGATTTCAAATAGCTGCAAGGCAATTGCCCTTCTTGCTGGGCAAACAACAGAAGTTGCAATGTTGGCTTTTGAGTACGGCAAAAATCTGGTACACAAAATTTCTTCCTTTTTTTTTTTGGGTGGGGTAGGGCTCTTTTATTTGTTCCAAGTTGTGTTTTTGTTTTGTTAGTGTGGAAAAATTGATGGATTAATCTTTAGTGTCTGATTATCATTTTCTTATCTGATACCCTTCTGTCTATGGTTGTTCCTTTTCTTATATTCTAACTGTTTTCTTTTCCAGGGATTGGCATATCAATTGATTGATGATGTTCTTGATTTCACGGGCACTTCTTCTTCCCTTGGAAAGGGTTCATTATCTGACATTCGCCATGTAATTCTTCTATCCCTGGATATGATGTCTACTGGCTGGAGATGATAATGGTTGTAAGCTTGAACTGGTTGTAATTACACAACCACATTAAATAGTTGACAAGGTTGCATTATTTTCCTTGAAGAAATATATATACTTGCAACAATGTTTTATAGTTTAGGTCAGAATTTGAATTAGGTTAGACTTTGTTCTCCGATAAGATTGAGAATAGGCAATCTTGATTCAATTATCTTATGTAAATGCAAACAAGAAATGACTAATTTCTCTTTTTTATCGCAATCCTCATACTATAACACCAGGAAAATGTAAAAGCTGAAGCATTATGTTTATACCATTCAGTCGTACTATCATGAAGTTGGCTAATTGTTGATTCTTTTGGAAAGGTCATAATCAGGGCTGCTGATGTTCCACCTGCCAGCTTCTTGGCTTATGCCAGTGTCCTTGGAACCACATTACATAATGGTGGCCAAATTTTTTGGTTGTCACTTGGCTAAAAAATCCATAGCTGTCTTTATTAGCTTTGACACTAAAGGCAGGCATAGTTATATCTTGCACTGGATTGATTTGAGCTTTTTTCACTGGCATGATGTAGAAAAGTGTATAGTATTTGATCTCAATGAACTGCTTTTACAGTTTCAAGTCCCTACATTGGCCAGTGTCATTTCACTTGTGACTTGTAGACAACTATCTACATTCTTTCTGATTCTGTTACATTTTGAGTTGCACATCATAGCTCATTTTGATAATTTCCGGCTCAACAATGTGAAATTTTATTGTAGGGAATTGTAACTGCTCCAATATTGTTTGCCATGGAGGAGTTCCCTCAGTTGCGTTCAGCTATTGACCGGGGCTTTGACAAGCCTGAAAACATTGATGCAGTAAGTTCATCTTCATTTACTGATCTCAAAAAATGCTGACGTGTAACAATAATAATATACCATAAAGCTGAAACTACCTTAGAGAGTTGCAAAATATTTTTTTTCTGGTTTTTATGTGCGTCAATTCTCTGATGCGCCTAACATTCATGCATAATCATCCAGCAACAAAGAAACTTATACTGCTTGCATTTCTGTCGCCAATCAGTGTTTTACGCTGAAACTTGATGATTCTGACATGGAGGCTATGAATTTTGGTGGACTTTAGCTTTTTTGGCATTCCAGTATGGAATTTTGGAGAGTGCTTAGTATTTTACCTTGTTCAAAATATTTTGAATGATTTGGAACTCCTTTTTGAATGACAATTGAAAAAAACTAGACAGTAGTTTTCTATAGGCAAGAGGTGAAATACCAGATGTATGATTTGGCCCTTTGGGAGGTGTTTGCTAGGGGGCATTCCGCATTTCTACAGAGCACGATATGTTCATTCCACATTCCTTTCACTCCATCTAATCCCCATTCTAAGCTTCCCGATGTTTTCTGTACTCTGGACTGAGGAACATGCTTCCATCTAATCTCCGTTCCTTTCACTCCTTTGTTCATGATTTACTTGGAGTGCTGATACCAACCCATCTGTTATGTAAAAGCATGGGTAAAGTGATGATGAACTTTCTTCTTGGTCTGAAGCTTGATGCCCTGATCGTTTTACTGTTTATATCATTTGTTTTCCCCCCTCAGCCCCGTAGAAATTAATGTTAATTGTTCTGTCTATGGATTCAGGCCCTTGATTACCTAGGGAAGAGCCGAGGAATACAGAGAACAAGGGAGCTAGCTGCAAAGCATGCTAATCTTGCTGCAGCAGCTATTAATTCTTTACCTGAAACTGATGATGAAGAAGTAAGAAAATCACGGAGGGCGCTAGTTGATCTTACTCAAAGAGTAATCACAAGAAATAAATGACAGTATGAATTCTTGCAACATAGTGTAGCAGATTTTTGCTTATTTTTCATTTTATTGTTCCTGCATTTGAGGGTATTGTTCCACATTATTTATTCAATTGCTTGAATTTTTGTTCCAAATTTTATTAAAGAGTTAATAGAATAAATAAGAACAATGAAGATTAAAAGAATGAAGAAAATATTCTTATTTTATATGACTTTGTAATAATATATCTACATGCTTATCATTTTTTCAACAATGCATTTATTTAAAAACACATGTATATAAATATTTGTAAATTCGAAGGATATAAGAAGATATAGATTGAAATGAACTTGGAGAGATTCAAAAGAACTCAGAATAATGGATGAAAATAGTAATGAAGAGTGTAAGAAGACAACTAGACATTCATATACTATGTATGATTTTGTAACATCTCTTCGGATGTCTACTTTACAACTTATGCATTGAAAAATTTATCATTAAAAAACTTAATAGGAAAAATCCAATGGAAAAATAATCGTTGGTTAAAAAAGATAGTATAAAGTGTATTCACTCTCTCATATGAATGTATCACCTTGTACTGTAATCTTCCAAATGTTATAATTATTTATGCTTTAGTGAACAAATTGGATTATCTTTCGAGCGAATTTATTGAACATTAGTGTTAACATACTTATCAAGGTCATGTGTGAAAAAGAATTTTGATAAGATATATTTTGTTCTATCTTTTTTGATGTATCCTCTCTTCATTCGAGTTATGTATGCAACATTGTCTTCATATATTATGGTTGAAGTTCCTCTGCTAGAGGATAAACCGCATATTTCGAGAATATGTTGAGTTTTTGATGCCAACAACATATATTATTGACTTGCTTCATGAATTGCCAGTATTTCAACATAATTAGATGAAATGACTTCTCATGTTTGCTTCGTGGATCTCTATGATATATCAGTATCATTACACGTAAATAGATAACCTATTTGAGATCAACCTTTAAATGAGTCAAATAAATATCTTGCATTAACATATCCAAATAATTCATTATTAGCAATATTTGAATAAAATAAACCCATATCCATAGTTCCTTGCAGGTAATGAAAAATATATTTAATGTCATGTCAATGCTTTCAGGTAAGAGAAGAATTATATCTTACGAGCAAATTAAAAAAGAATAATATATTCGATCATGTATTATCAGCAAAATATATCAACACGCTAATTGCACTGAGATTTGGTACTTTATCTTCACAAGATCTAAAAGTATCATTTTTAAATTAAGTGATAAAACAACAATTGAGATACTTAATTAATGTGTTTTATCCATATAAAGTCTTTTAAGAATCTCCTATATGAAAGTAAACTGAGGAATGAGAGTTTTATATGCTAAATACTCGATCTACAAGCCGAGACAAAATTATCTTTCCTAAATCTTTCATCCCAAACTCTTCTTTAAAAATTTATTGTTTTTGGTATCTCTACAGGAGTTCCAATAATACTTAATATCATCAACATACACAATAATAGTTATAAAATTAGATTCTGACTCCATAAAAACAAATGGGAATAAAGGATCATTGTTATATATTTTTTTCCAATAAATATTCACAAAGATAAATACCAAATGTCTTTTGATTATTTTAACCCGTATAAGGAACTCTGTAACTTAATTTGGTAAATCTCCAGGTCATTTGAGTTATATGCTTAAGGTATTTTAAAGTCCTTGAAGGGCTTTCATTCAAACATCACCCATATATATAAGCTGTAACATCCATTAGACACATATAGTTTTTTGCTAATTATCTAATATACTAAAACAGATGGGGGGTTGACACTGTAGCTTGTGAGTGTTTTCACTATAGATTAGAATAATGTTACTTGGATTTTGGGTCGGTTCGGTTCGGGTTGCTCGGGTGACCGATTTCTTGCTTTTTCCTGATTTTGCACAGTGAAATAGTGGTTTTGCCCCTAGAAAAAGATAAGAAATGGCTTGCGGGCGGAGGGGCTCTGCGGTAATTGCGTGTTCCTGGTCCGGTTTGGTCAGCCACACTTCCTATTTTTTTTTTAAAATAGCTAAATACGGATATAACCCCTAATAGGACAAAATTGATGGCTTGGGTACAGGGGCAGACCGGTAATTGACCATATATTTTTTTTTTCCCGTTATACTATCGGCGTGTGTGGGGCACGCGACCGACGGTATTCCGCCTCACGCCCTGTTCAGGTGGCGCGTGAGGTGTTCTCCGGTCGATGGAAATGGGCGACCAACCTCTCTGTTAATGCACCTCCGCGTGGTCTTCCTCCCGATGCGGCGCATTTTTGGACGTCGATGGCCGTGAACGAGGCAATGGACGGTTAAAGATGCTGGCCCCGTTTCTCTCTCTTCTGCATGTAAAAGTGCAGGAGAGGCCCCCAGTTTTGTATCCTTTTCACTTCGGTCCTTGCACTTTTAATTTTGTGTGTGGTATTGATTTCTGTTATATAAGTTTTGATTTTGTTCGATTGGGTCCTTCGATTGAAATCAATTGAATGTTAATGTTTCACTTTTAATCCCTTTATATTTGATTTCCATTTCGACCCTTCTATTTTTAATTTTTGATTGTAATCCCTTTATTTTTTTTATATTTATGGAATAATCCCTGCTTTTGTCCATGTATATATAAGTGTGCTATTAACTTTGATTTTTAATTTTTGTTGTTTTCTTAGTTGTTGAGGTGATATTTTTTTTAAAAAAAATTAGCTCTTAAATTTTATTTTGTATCTATGAACATTTGAAAATTGATATTTTTTTTTCTTTTCTCCCTTTGTTCTGTCTTTTAGTTTTTTATTGTTTTTTTTTATTTCCAAGTCAGATGAATTTTTTTTACTTGATAATTTTTATTTTATTTTTTTGTTTGATCTTTTGTTAAAGTTTTTAGGATTTTTTTAGCCTTTTGTATATTTTTGTTCTTTTTCATTATGAACATAATAATAATAATAATAATTTTAGTTATTTTTCTTGCTTACTCTTTTATTAATGTTTTTCAGTTTTTTTTCTCAGGATAATTTGATCATTTTTATTGTTTTGACAGTAATAACAATGATAATTTTAGATGTTAAGATTTCAATGTTGATATTTTTATAATAGGGTGTGATGATTTGTTTTATTATATTAAATTTTGCATATATAAATATTATATTTTAATTTTGAACCAACAAATCTTATTAATTTATTTAATCCCAATAATTATAAAAATTGTTTTCTCAACCCGCAACGTAGTGCGGTCAAGTTTTTTAATTTTCAAGTCAAATATTTTTAATTTTCAGGCAATAATTTTTATTTTTTTATCATTTTTTTAATTTTTTATTTGCTCTTTTTTTTTTTAATGTTTTTAAGCTATTTTTAGCCTTTGATTTAATTTTTTTTCCTGTTATTAACGCAATAATAATAATAATAATTTTAGTTTTTGTTCTTACTTGCTTTTTTGTTAATTTTTTTGTGTTTTTCTCGGATTAGTTTAATAATTTTTATTGTTTTGACAATAATAGTGATGATAATTTTAGAAGTTAAAACCTCGATGTTACTGTTGTTATGATAGGATATATTGATCTATTTCATTATATCAAACTTTACATGTTGAAATATTATATTTTAATATCAACAGTTGTAAAAATTATTTGCTCCGCCTGTTACGGGTAATTAACAAGTAAGATACCTAAATGTAATTGCATATCCTATAAAAAAAAAAATGTTTTATCGTAATTAATGTCAAGTCTACCACGTGAAAATCCTGTGATAGGATCTGAGGGATGGCCCGAAGCTCATTTTGTGAGAAGCCTGCCTATGTAGATAGAGTTTGTTATCTGATTTTAATATACAGTAGCTTTGTTTGCAGGTGTTCTTCTTTTTTATGCGGTGGCCATCAAAGTTTCAAAGCCATGCAGATGTTTAATTCCCTCCATAAAAATTAACGATGCTTTGAAGATCTGCTTCACCGAACGATACCATCCATGCTTCTATCACAGCTGTCGTTTCATTTTAAGCTCCTGCATGCATCTCTTTTTTCTGGGCAGCTCTTATCATGTTCATACACTGATATTTTTTATTTCTGTTCTCTTTTCACTTCATTTTCTTATAAATATTATTCATGATTTACGTTTGCAAGTATTACTTGCACTTAAAATAGCATTATACACAAATAAAATATCACACTTGCAATAATATACAGTAATATTTACTGCCTAAAATGATGAATAATTTAAAATCATTTATACCTTTAGCAGCTTAAATTTCAGTGGAAGAAATACTTTTATTTCTACATATAAAGGTAGTTCAAGAATGCATGAAGGGTATTGACAAATATCAAACATGTTATTGACATCTTTTTTTAATAAATAAATAAATCTATAAAATTGTTTGTGTTTATATTAACCCGAAAAATATGTTTTTTATTTTATTTTTGCAGAACCTAGTAAATTCAACTCAATAGCAGTAAATTGAACTAAATAAATGGATAGCTAATATGGTTTTTTTAGAAAAATCTTAAGAAACAAGAAAAATAAATAGGATGTAAGATTGTCTTAGAAATAGAAAAAATCCGAATATAAATATATTTTAATTTTTTTGAAGATATTTAAGAAAATAAAAAATCTAAAACTTTCATATAAATCTAATAAATCTTTTTAAAATGTTTAAGAAAGAAGAAAATATTTTCTTGTGTATTAAAAATTATTTGGTTGTGAAATTCTATATTTTTTTTTTGTATTTCTTCTTTTTCTTTTAAATAAAACTATACTTCATAAATTTCTAAAACAAATTCTTAATGATTGGTTACTGTAAAAAATAACATTTTTAGTTTTTAAAAATCTGTTTCAGTCTAAAATAATTAATTTTTCTGTTTCTTAAATAATCTCAATCCTTGGCTAATTTTGCTACGTTCTCTCTTCCCAATTCGACAACTACTTGCCATCTCTCTCTCACACAAACATCAGCTTTTTTACATTCCTCCACACAAAAGTTGAGCAAAAGCGCAGACTCAACATTACAATGAAAAGCTCTCAGATTGAATGTAAACATCACTTGAAAATGTTGAAGAAATTGATGTGATACAATAGAATACACACTAAAATTACAGAAAACACTAGACCAGTGAAAAAGAACGGTCAGAAAAACATCAAAAGACCCGCAGCATGTCTTCATTACAGCTCTTAAAATTTGAACGATAATATTGGAAACCAAAGAATTACATTTATGGGACATGACACCCTCCTTCTTGCAGATCTACCAATATGTATAGTAAAAAGGCCGTCCCGTCAACCAGCCCCTCAAAAAGTTTCCAGGAGAGGATAGCTAAAATAGATCAGTCCTTGACATCAGTGACGCCTTCAGCAGAGATCTGGAACCGTGCTTCAGCTTCAGCTAAACAAGGAGAACTTATTACTTTACAGATGCGCTCCTCCCCTCTTCCTTTCCGAAGAGCAAGCCTGTGGCAAGTGTACAACGACTAGTTCAGAATTTTCAAGTAAGAAACCTTCACACACGAGAGAAGAATTGCAGGGAATTACCAACCTTGTTGTAGACGCATGGGCCATGATGTTACCACCAATAGGCTTGATTTGAGGTCCAGCAAAAATAGCAGAACCATCGACTTGTGCAACTACTTGGTTTGTAATGACAACAGCCACACCGAACTGCAACAACAAAATGCGCAGGAAAATTCACATTTCTAGTTGAAAAGTCTATTTGGAGCATGTGCATTGCATTCACAAATACTGGCATAAGAGAGGGTAAATCCAGGAAGTCATATGGCCTAACAGAATTGTGGGTCCAATTATTCAATTATGTAAAGAGGTGTAAACTAAGAATGCTAGTTAAGAAGGCAGAATGTTAATAAAGATAAAGGTGGTAGTCTACCTCATCGGCTAACTTCTGAAGGCTCCTAAGGAACTTTGCTAGATGCATCTGCCGAGCTGAAAGTTCTCCCCTTCCAGAAAAATCTGTTCTGTAGAGAGCAGTAGCACTGTCTACTATCATAAGAGCAAACCTATAGAACCACAAGCCATTGACATAATTAAGTTTAACTACATATCAAGACCAATATATATATATATA
>Ga0115844_100368_pt1 | contig 12563 bp, 9 predicted proteins | sample InSIn1gowninarea_FD_83858 | JGI IMG/M metagenome (GOLD analysis project Ga0115844, IMG submission 83858) | reverse complement strand
CGGCAATAGATACTTCTCTCAGAGAATTGTTACTAGAGCTATGATGGTCTGTAGCAGATGTCAAGTGGTGTCTTGCAAGTTTGCAATGCTGATACAAGAGCAAGGAAATGTTTGACTTGCCACCTTGGTACGAGCCCATGAGGGGTATGCTCTTGTGTATCCTTCAGTGAATGTTCCACTTGCAATGATTTCTTTGCAGTGACTGTAGAACTCTGCAGGGCTGCCTCAGGTGGTGTACTCATTAACACTTAGACCTCATTTCAAAGTTCATTGTTATAATCTCCAAATTCTATAAGAAATGTCCCTTTCTTCCTTTGGATTAGCACTACGGTGAACCCTTGATTGTTAACAATAGAGCTGGATGGTGATGTTACAACATAGAATCATGTCATCTTTGCAACATCAAATATCAATGTTTCTGAGCACCACATCTTTCGCCCCTCCTCTCCTATAATGTACAACTTATCACCAAATAAGGCTCCACAACAACCAGACCGAGGGGATGGCATGAATCCTCGTGTTTTTATTTTCAACCATTCCATTGTTTCAAAGTCTAGTGAGGAGATCATTGACGGCCTTGTGCTTGGATGCTCCTCCAAAAATAAGCAAAAAGTTATCGTAATATACTACCATTGAAGCTCATGGTAGCTTTAGAAGTTTTGCTACATAGGATTGGTGTCTTAGCATGTAGAAGATGATTTATTGCCTCTTTAGGTGCTTGCTTGGTTTAGTAAATTATTTATGTCTTCTTTCCTAAGTCTAACTTAGGAAAAGTACAATAATTAAAGCCAATTAATTATTGTGGACTATTAAGTCAATTTCTAAGGATAAATAATTAAATTATTCAAGTGACTTAGAAATGATCTCAACCATTGATCTCCTAGATTTTCTAGAAGGGAGATTAGGGTTAAGGATTTGGGCTTGATGAAGATTACAAAATAATCCTATGTAATGTTCCTAAACAAGTATGTAAATGATACACAAAGCATACAAACAATCTAGCAAACAGAAAACAAAATATACATTTAGCACCCATGGAAATAATGGAAATAGACAATTGTTGAGCCATTTTATTACTTCTTCAGGAGCAAATACAATAGTAAAATAGAATGGTGCACCTGAGCTTGTCTCAATGGACAAGCGTGACAAAACCTAGGTGAGAAAATGTTGAACTGAAGGCTGCTACAACTGCTGCACCAAACTGAACTTCACTACCACAAAAAACTGCTCCATCTGCTGACTTAGAAGGGCTGGAATCATTGCTTCCCGTGCTCAGAAAATTATGAGATTTCAGCTCCTTGCTCCTTGGCCTAAACCCAGAAAAACTCACGAAGGAATTGGTCAAATGTTGACCTCAGAATTTTGGCCCAAATTCCCCTTAGTTCCTCTAGCTGCTAGCTGAGTTGGGACTCCTGTTTGACCCCTTAGATCTGCCCAGAAAATTCTATAAATTTAGGAGTGTGATCCTTGCCCAAAACCCAGAAAACCCATAAAGGGTTTCCCTTGGTTCCAACCTTGAAAAATTGACACTTCACAACTTGTCCCTCCTCCAATTTCGAATTTTGTTGCTGTGACTAATCCTGTCAATCTCTAACTCTCCCAAATCCAACAATCCTCCTCAAATGGTCCTCCAAGTGATCTCCTACTTCTCTCGACCAACTCCAGCTCTAAAATTCCTTCCTCCAACTCCCACTTGAACCTAGTGTTGACTCTCTACGTAGGCCTAGGTAACTGTAAATCAAACTGTTGGGATGTTGTCTTTGCTGACTCCAAACTCGCAAGAAAGGGTGGCCCTTCGCTGCTCTCCCAATCCTCTAACTCTCTTGGCAAATGATTGATCACTGATAGCTCCAAACTCCCCTTGCATATTCTCCAAGTAGCCAAAAATATGCAATTCCTGTTGTGGTTGAATGGTAGTGCTGTAACACACTCCTGAAACTCCTGAAATACTTATGAAATTGCCTCTTTAGGGCGGGCATAGATGGTCCCCAAAGTAGAGGTTGAATCTCTTGCTTGAGAGATTTGTGGCTAAACAATCAGTTGACTCAGCTAAACAACAGAGTGAACAGTCAAGTAATTTTGATTGCAAGGTGTAAGAATGAATCCAAAATGAAAGTTGCTCTCTCCTTATAACTCCTTGGGCATCCCTAGCCTTATGTGGGCCCCTCCATCCACCTATTCGACTTTACCTCCAAGCTATCCGAATGGGCTAATTCGAGCTCCCATGTGGGTGGCCCCCACATTCCACTAGCTACCAAATAAAGTCGAATTACCTCCTAAGTCCCTAAGTCAAAAATTATGGGTTCTCTTCCTTAGCCAAAATTGTGCAAAATTGTGTAGCAACACCCTGTTACAAATTTATTTGAGAAGGGACATGACATGTTAAAGGAAGAGGTGAAGACACAAGGAGAGAAAATGATTTTTCTCTAGAGTGAGTAGCTCTGCTAGAGTGTAGCGTATAGGAGGAAGAGTGCAGGTGGAATCGAGAGGATTTTTGGGAGGCCGAATTTATGATTTTTTTGTCGAGCATCAGGAGGTATTACCGCATGCCTAAATCGGCCTAGAAGAATTATGAAGAATTAAAATTTTGAATGACAAGTCAGCACAAAAAGGTCTAGTTGGCCTAGGAGAGTAAAGGGTTGTGTCCCTTGGGTTATTTCACCCCATTTGACTAGTATAAATGGATGATGTAACCTTTCGTTTTTCTCCACCAACGAAGAGAAAGTTTGAGCATGAAGAAGACTATTTTGGAGATCATCTTTCTATCTTTCTATCTCTCTCTTGGCTACACATGTGAAGGAGTTTTAGACTGAGTTCTTGGACAAGTTTGACTAGCATTCTTGGACAGTCACACGAGTGAATAGAAGGACGAATTTGATTGCATTAGTTGACTAAATTTGGTTGTTTCATTGAGCTGATTTGTCTGTAGTTTGATTAGAATCTATACCTATACCACAATTTGATCGCAAGGTTCACCATAGGGCCGAAATTTCACCACTGTAAGGTTGATTAGGCCAAGTTGACCAGTGTTGAATTTTTGATATTTTGGCTGGTTCGACCAATGTTGACTTGCTGAAGATTGACTAGGTTTGACTTGTATTTTGACTTGCATTATTGGCAAAAATTTCTAGACAAAATTGTTGATTCTTGTAAATATTGCTGAAGAATAATTTCTCCTAAAGAAAAAAGTTGGGTTTTCTCCCAAAGTTTGGTTTCCTATGGTAAAATTTGTTGTCTATTGTGCATGGTTGTCTTTCTATGATCTTTACTATTTTCGTTGCATTTGTTGTTGAGATTTTGTGAAGTGTAATTATTCAATGATAGTAGTGGAATATATATTGGTTGGAAATCATTGGGAAATAATTATCTAGAAGAAAATCGTATTCTACTGTACATCTTGTAGAAAATTCAACACAGTATTAGAGCTTTGTTGAAAGAGTAGCCATTGAAGTCAGCCTATGAGAAGTGTTCAACAACTTGGTTTTGCGATCTCTTGTCAAAATGGCATCAAGTCTCAAAGTTGAAGACATGTTAGATGGTGCCATAAACTTCAAGTCTTGGTAGACTAGGATACTCCTTATCTCGGAAGAGAATGAGCTTTAGGATCATGTGGAGAAAGACATTCCAAAGCCAGAGGGAGCTAAGGAGAAAGCCAAGCATAAGAAGAATGAAGCCAAGGCAAAGAGAATTTTAATAGATTAAAGGACCACTTGATTCCTCATGTTGTTGCATTGAAGATTGCCAAGGAAGTATATCACACTCAGGGGCACTGTATGAGAGAAACAACACTAGTAGGAAGTTAACCTTGAGAAATCATCTCTTGTAATGTCATGATGACTAGATCAGATTCTATTGTCTCATATCTTATGGGAGTCTCCCAGATCAAAGATGAGCTTATAACCATTGCAGATACCATTGATGATACAGAGCTTGTTATAATGACTCTTAATGAATTTCCCTCCTCATGGGAGCCATTTATTTAGGGAATTTGTGCACAAGAAAAAACACCCAAGTTTGATAAGTTATGGATTGGTTGTGTCTAAGAGGAAACCAGATTATCATCCAGCAATAGCTTGCAGCATCTGCGGGATGAAGAAACTCATGCTTTCGCAACTCACACAAGGAAAGGAAAAGGAAGAAGAAAGTTTGGAAAGTTTGATAAGAAGAATATAGGTAGAAGACTAGCTCATGTGAAGGGTTAGAAGAAGAAGGATATGTCAAAGGCCAAGTGCTTCATTTGTCATGATTTTGGACACTATGCTTCTTAGTGTCCTGAGAAGAAAAGGAAGGGAAATCATCATGCATCAACAACCAATGTTGATGATGATGATGATGAGCATCTACCTCAGAAGAAGTCAAAGGAATTTTTCCTTTACAAACTATTACCAGTAGTAGTGATGTTTGGTTTGTGGACAAGGCATATGACAAGTTTTTGAGACTCTCTTACATATTTTTCAGAGGAAGTTGACAATTCCCTACAATCCTTAGATCAAGAGATAAGTACTTTATATGTCTTCTCCCTTTATTATTATTATTACTTTTATTTTTCAGCAAACCTCTTGTCCTTGTATTTTTTCTTGCTTATGATTTTCTTTCCTTTCATTTCCATGGCCTCTTGAATGGGTAATGGAAGAATAGGTCCATTGTGGAGGGTGCCAAGGCGATGATTCACACATCATATGGCGGCATACAAGCGGGTTTTGTGGCAAAAGGTTCTCTCAGCAAGTGGGAGTGGACTATGGGGAGATTTTTGCTCCAGTTGCCAGATGGTTAGGTTCTTGTATGGCCTAAGGGCTTGAGCATAGACTCAGTAGACTTGATTGATGTTCGATGAGGAGGATTAGCTAGGATTTTTCTCACGTGCTTAATATGTCCCAACCATCTTTTGTATTTTACATTTTCTTTCTAATGTGGATTTGTATGCTTTTATTGTTCTTTCAGTTGTATCAACCTCTAAGGCCAAGTTTTTGGGCCCTTACTCAAGGATGTGGATATAGGGTGCCAATACCAATGACTGATGGCAATCCACCTAAATAATGGAGATAAAAAATGGTGAGGCATGGAAAAGGGTATGTATGGTTTACCATGGACGTGCTATATCAATTAGTGCCCCCATATTAGTGGCCCTCCTAAACCATAAGGCCTTAGAGGATGTCCCACTTGAAGAGAGTCAAAGGTTAACCTCCTTGGTGAAGTGTAGGAACAAGGATACAATCAAGAGTGGTCAATCATCCAATTCTGCCCATTTTCCCCTTGATTCATATTAATATGACCACAAATTAAAGAACATGATTGCTAAAAAGGTTAGAGTATCTACTGATAGATGTCCCACCTTCATTCAAGAAGAATGCTAAATTGGTGAGAGAAATGATTGGAGCAATTAGTGGAGAACTCTAGCATGAAGCTATTTGATGACCATCATGGGGTTGTTTGCTCTCTAATGAGGAAATTTTTTTTCCTATGGGTTACCTACTTTTGGTGGGTAATAGTCCATAAACATGCATATCCAACCAATAACACCTCCCAACAATGTGCCTCAATATATGTTCCAAAATTGTCAAATCTTCTCAATACATGTGCCACACCAACTGCCCAAGCGGTGTGCTCTAGAGATGTGTGATGGCAGGTGGCTATGTGAGCATGTTGACTAAGCATAAATGATATGAAATGGACAATGAGGGATGTGCCCTTGAAGAATGTATAAGAGTAGTTGTAACCTCCCATCATTAAATAATAGTATTCCCTTGAGAGGTGTAGCAAAGTGGTTAGAGACACATGTATCGATGCATCTCCTCCAATAACCTAAAATTAACAAGAATTTCCGGTTTTGTAATTTTGGCAATTAGGGGATATTTTGACCCACAACTTAGGAGAATGGAGAAATCAAAGGAAGATTTGATTTTTTAGTAAAGAGAAGCCCCCACTTTAGAAAAAAGGGAATTTTTTTTTGGAGTTGGTGGAATGTGGGGGCCAGCCCTCAAGGAATGATTACTTACTAAATATTGTAAAAATGTAAACCATGTAGAGCAATCATTTATCATCAAATAACTTCAAACAAAGATATCTTATTAGACACGAGAAAATGCTTAAATGATATTCCAACAATTTAAAACTTTGAAAGATAAAGATTGATACACAACCATGTAATTTTAAACGCGAACCAGCTATCACATTCATGATCATTCAAACGTACTAAATCACAAAAAATAATAAACATTAATTCCGCATCAAAATTTTAATCTCAACAAGAAAAAAAATAAAACGTGATAAATCCCCGAGCCAAGACTGAATCTGGCAAAATATTTCCAAAATATTTTTTATTTTTTTAAATAAAACAAGACTATATTAACTAAAGTCTAAATAATAAAAAAAGAAGCTTCTTTGATTTTTTAATTTTTTATAATTTTTATACTTTTATACTTTTATGATTTTTAATTTTTATATTTTTTATGATTAATAGAAATAAAACTTAAACTAAACTATAAAATTAAAATCTAAAACTTTTGATGCTATATGTAAAAATCAATCTAACATTAAGAAAAGCTTTGATAAATTCTCTCGATCTAGATCTTTGCAGGTGGGAGATATGGTACTTCTTTGGGATCGCAAGAATGAGAAACCAAGAAAACACAAGAAGTTCGACAATTTGTGGTTGGGACCGTACATCATTCGAGACATCGCTGGACCAAACTCATTCCACTTGGGCAGATTGGATGGCAAACCACTTGATCTACCTGTAAATGGCCAAATGCTCAAGTTGTTCTTCAAAGATGATATCTGATTCTGATGCCATGGGGCATCCTTTGTATTGTATTTCTATCCCTACTCCTTGTCATTTCAGCATTTCATTTCTGTTTTAGGATCAGATTTACTTTTCATGTTACTAGATAGTTAAAGAGCTTCTATCTTTTATGTGCTTAAATGTTATATGATGATTTTTGAATGGACGCTACTTATTTCTGATGTGTGTTGCATGGATGCAAATTCTGGATTCTCACATTCCTACAGTGCAGCAACGTGTCTCCAAGTAGAGCCAGATGTTGACCACTACCGGTTAACTACCGATAGCAGTACACCCCCTTTTCTTCGCAGAAAGGGATAGTGCTTGATCGACATGTCCGTTCCATTCGACAGTCATCATATTATGTTGTAAACCCAGTCTGCACGTGTAAATTGTAAATAATCTTAGTAGATATGAGTCATGTATGTAAATTGTCTAGGTGGACCTAACTTTCTAGTGATAATCTACGTTCCGAAAGGTTTTTCATCTCACCGATCCATGATCGGCAGAGTTTTCCTTCAGCCTAACCCCAAAGCCAGAATGGATTTTGTCATTAGAATCTTAGGAGAATCCTAGTGTGTTAATCTACTAGATTATAGTTGTGTCGCAGAATTGGGTGGTTTATGAGGGTCTATGTCAAATGGGTTTTCCCCCTTGAAATGTAAAGTTGTAAAAGTCATGATGTAAAGTGTCTTGAGGGTTAGAAAATGTTCTAATCCCCTCATAAAGTCCTAGGTCAAATTTTTCCAAAGGCTAAGTTCGGGATCCACGTGAAACTTGCATTTTTTTTTTTTTTTTTTTTTTTTATTTTTTTTTTTTTTTTTTTTTTTTTTTTTTTTTTTTTTTTTTTTTTTTTTGTTGATAGAGACATTATTTTTTTTAATAAAATAATTTTTTTTTTTTTTTAATAAAATAATGAAGATAAAGATAAAAGAACAGCAGAGGACTATAAGTCCAATTGATTATATCCAGTATACCTTCGCCCCAATTTAAACCACCAGCCTATACAAAAAAACCTGTACATCCCTCAGCAACAAAAACTCAGCCCTATGCAACCTTCCCCCAGAACACAAAACACAAACCAACCAACCTTTTCAAGATGGATAAAAATAACCTCTATGATGCAAACCTGTATTAACTCCTTATGTAGCCAAAAATCATCTTCCCCCTTCCCAGAGCTGTGAGTCCATCTTATCCTTAAATCAAAGTTATGCATCTTATTCAAAATATTCCTGATAATGTTGTCATACCTCCTACAACCACAGATCCTCGTCGGAGCCCAACCCATAATTGTTGCCAAATCACTTTCAATGGTAATTGAATTATAATCCATAGCACTTCCTAGAGGCCTTCCAAAATACCCAACATTCCTCAATAATAAAACCTCTTCTATTTATGCATTGGGAATTATTTTTGGAACATGATTGCTTGTATATCATCCCTATTTTTAAGTTAGAACTTCTATTCAGTCATGCCGATGTGTGGTTTTATAAATTTTCCCACCCCCCAAATTACCCAAAACAAAAAAAAAAAAAAAAAGAAAAAAAAAAAAGAGAAAAAAGACTGGAGTGGTGATCATATTGTCAACTTTACTGTTGCATCATTTTACATGTGTTGTTATGACTACCATAGCCACTCATCACTGAAGACATTTTTTTCCCTATTTTTTCAGCTTCAAGATACCGAGACAACTTCAGGAGAGTCAGAGGTGAAATTTCAGGTGTCCAGGGATACATTAGGTGCCATGCTGAGATCGATGGCCTATATCCGTGAGCAGCTTTCAAATGCAGTAAGCATTTTCTACCTACTTCTGTTGTGGCTTGTTTATTGTCTGTCTCTGTTGGATGGATCATTATCATCGTCATTGTCATTATTAATCATGGTTATTATTAGTATTATCTTTAAGATGCTGATTCAATCTCCTTTATCCCCGAGACGAGTGTCTAACTAGTACTAAAGTGGAACTCTATATCCTTAAAATGTCAACTTACCAATTGATGCTTTAAATGAAAGTTACCAGACTGTTGATAGTGATGAGGGCTTGTTTTTTTACTGCTGCCACTTGTACTCATTACCATCTTGCAAATTATCATTTTAGAATATGACAATTTGCTAAAAATCTTTCTATTTCCTGCACTGCTGTTCTTGGACTTGGATATGGAAAATAGTAGTATCGATAGGATCTTTTCCTTGTTATGGATTGTGATTGGCTATGTTATAAACAGAGCAAATGGCAAGAAGCTTCTTTTTGACAGATATTGCCTAGCTTCATTTTGAAGGCCTATAATTTGCCTAATCGAACTACCTTGATCCACACTTTCTATAAATATCTCCTGTTATCATCCGTAAGTCAAATGACCAAAATACTCCTCACATTGTACGATGAACAATACACCCTCAAATTTATATTTAAGTACAAGCGATCTCGGTTCATTGTCCTATTGCCTTTCCATAGACTTCTCTCCTTCTAGAGTCAGGGGTTGATTGGGCTGCATGTTGTCATCTTTGTGGTCTGCTAAGTATCAGATTTTCTAGTTTTGGAGGCATTAGGGGTAGAGTGCTTGGGGATTGTTCTTGTTTAGCTATTATGTGGAAGCAAAAGGACTTTGAAAATGTTCAGGCTTCCACTGTGGCCATTTGGGATAGAAACATTTATTAGTTTGCTATCTCAACCTCTAGCATAAGATGTGATTGGATATGTGTGATCTCCTCTCCCCCTTGCTGGCAAATTATGTCACATGGATTTGCTCCTAGTATTGACAAAGTAAAGCTCAATGTTGATGATGATTATTTTTTTGGGAAACCTGGACTGATTTGTATTGGTGGGCTTTGTTGGGATTAGACTTGCATCATTCTTTTCATTCTTATATATAAAACAGGTGTATTAACGCGATTCTTTTAAAGTTGAGCTGTTTGCCTTCATGCACCTTAAACAGTCCATCTCTGCAAGATATTCTAGAGTTGTCATTTGGTGTCATTTGTTTTTCCCCTTTCCCTTTTCTTGGGAAGAGGGTTATTTATTTTTTTATTTTTGTGTGGGGTGAGGGGCATTTTATGATCACTTGATTACTATGAAGCATGGATATATATACAAGATATAGGTTATAGATACAATATGATACGAATACGCCGATACGGAAATTGCAAAAAAAAGAAAGAAAGGATTCTATACGATGGGGATACTTTAATAAATAAATATTTTAATATATATATATATATATATATATACAATCCTTCTATTGTTAGGTGCACCTGATGCAATTTTGCATCAAGTGCACTGCAAAACTCTTACGATACGTATTTGTCCGAACCAATCGTTGGATTAAATTTGATTCTTATGTTTGTCACATATGCCAAAAATCAAGTTGATCTAAGATTAAGAGCTATTTCATTTGAAATGTCCATAAATGAGCGATTGTTATTGATTAAAAAATGCACGTTTTGGATCGAATAGCAATCAATCTCAGATGAACTTGATTTTTGGCATAGAATGCCTACATGAGAAGGCTATCTAATCCAACGGTTGGATTTACAAAATATAAATCACTAGGTAGAGTTTTGGAGTGCACTTGATAATAACTAATATCAGGCACCTGACAATAGAAAGACTGTATATATATATATATATATATATATATATATATAAAACTTGTAATGAATAACTATTAATAAAATCCACCAAATATATAAAGAAATCAAATAAAACTAAATATAAAATTAAATCAATTGAAAAAAAAAAAAATCACGACTGCACTTCTACAAAATAAAGACCTAGGGCTTTTGATCGAGGTTTTCAATCAAGTTTTTGATCAAGAATTTCGATTTAGGAGAGAGATCGGGAAGAGAAAACCAACAAGGGTTTTCGTTCGAGGTATTTATACATATCAGTATATTTATAATTTTAGAATTTGCATTCGAACCTCCATTAAATTACGAAGTGACCCTTTAACATATCCCATCCTTAATCCAAATGTATCCCTTCTGTATCCTTGGCGGAGTATCTGAAAAGTGTCCATGTAGTTCAAAGTCTCGGTCCCAGTCGTCATCGTGTTTCGGTTTAGGTCATCTTGTTCTCATCCATCTCATCGTGTTTTGGGCGAGATGTAACTTTAAGTATGAAAGAATGATTAAAAAAATCCAAAAAAGTATAGAAAAATCATAAAAAATAGGACAATTACATTAAAAAAAGCGTTAGCATGTTGGTATTATATAAAAATACATAATATTTAATATATATTTTTTAATTTATTTATTGAAATAGAAGGCATGTTTATTATTTATTTACTATATTTGACAGAAATAATAAAAGATTTAATACAATTTATATAAATAGGATATAAATTAAAAATTGTCATTCTTTAAAAGGACCCAATTGTTGGCTAATGAAAAAATTAATTTTTAAGAAAATTCTAAAATTATTAGGTAGTTTTCATAAATAAAAAAAAATTAGTACTAAAGAAATTGCTTTTTTGGGGAAATTATAAAACACAAGGGATTAAATTATAATTTTATAAGTTATAATAGGTTAAACCGTCAAACCTGTACCTTTATAAGTTCCAATATGCTGATCCCAGCTCAACAACACAAGGAAAACAAGTGCTCCTCTCTCTCTCTCTCGATTTTCGAAGATTGAAAGAAGCCTCAAATGTTTGAAGATTTCTAGACGAGAATTGAAGAAGGTTGTTTGAGACTTCCAACCCCTCAAGCTATTGTCAAATTTCGGGCAAGAGCTCGTTTGTCTTGTCCATTGCAATGTTTTCCTTCTATATACTTGGATCGTTGGGATTTCTCGTACAGATCCATCCGAGACCGGGTAACCTGGCGAGATCTCGTCCATCTCAGACGAGACTTTAAACCATGATATTATTTATCATTGTTCCAATATGTACAAACCATATTCAATATGTATCAAGTAGTATCCTAATAGTATCGATATCCACTATGGATACAATACTATACTTAGGGGGTAGGATTATTAGTGCTTGACAACTTGATTATGGATATAATGATTCTATACCTCTCGTTCTAAATGGATCAACTTGTAATGATGTCCACAACCTTTTTCCCTTTCCTATCCCAACCTTTCACATGCTAAGAAAAAGGCACATATTTTATTGAAAGCAGCACACAAAATCTTGACTAGGAAAGCAAGCGCCCTATATTGCTAAAGTAAAATGATACGAATCCTTGGGTAGAACTCAACCTTGAAAACTGGCTTGCAAGAAGAGGGTGCCCAAGAGTTAATATATACACAATCAAATCCATACTTAATCGAGGTGGGATCACAACATACCACCATGCTTACGCAGTCGACACGCATGGTGGCCCACTCTATCGACACCAACCCAGTGGTAGCCCTTTCCCTTTGGAGGCTTTACTCATCTATCAGTATTCAATGAGATATTACTATGCTCATACACAATACTAATTCATTTTAATCTAGCCTATATGTTGCCCCTTTCGCAACAACAACCATAGAGAACCACAACCCATACTGCATCCAATCCCATACTCGACGTGGTGCGAGGCTTTGATGCTGAATGGTTTGAACCTCTAGGTAGAACTCACCTTTAAAAACTGGCTTGCAAGGGTAGGATCAAGCCCATACTTAACCGATGTGGGACATTAGGATCATAATGTATTCCAATGAAGTAAGACGTGCTTAATTGATTCTGGGCTTGCATTGCACATAACACTTATATTTGGCAGAGTCCACCTTTAAGGAATGATATGATTAGCCATTGCCTTTTTATTTAAAGTCAATAACCAAACCAAGAAGGCA
>Ga0115844_100367_pt1 | contig 12564 bp, 4 predicted proteins | sample InSIn1gowninarea_FD_83858 | JGI IMG/M metagenome (GOLD analysis project Ga0115844, IMG submission 83858) | reverse complement strand
TTATGAAAAGAGCTGAAAGCATCAAAGAGAAATCTAGCATCCCAACTAGGTTGGCACATATACACAGACCCCTTCCCTTTTCACTTGATTCTCCTTTTTCCGTAACCCCACCTCCTGCAACCATTCAACCCAAAGAACCCTTAACCATCTCAATCTTCTTCACTTGGTAAACCTAACAAACAATTATTTTCCTCAACATCCACCACCCAAAGATCCTTTACCCAGCAGCAGCCAATGGTTAAAATCATCTGCTAACACAATCTCTGCAACCAACAACAAACCTGAACCAATCCAAACAACCCTACACCACAAACAGCTCCAGATTCACTTACTAAGCCCAATGAACAATCATTTGACACCTAGGAAATATCTTTCTACACTCATTGTTCTTTTGCCCTCTCTTTTGGGTCTAAGAAGAAATGCTCTTTGGCAGGAGAATACCTGTCACCAAATTTTTCTTAACCTCATTGGGGATCTACATTTTTCATTATGATAAGAATGTTTTCTATGAAAACACAATTATTTTCTTTATATATTGACATGGATAAATGGGTAATAAAAAATCATTTTCTATGATGTTGTGTTTTAATACTTAATATGGCAAGAGAGTGCCCGGCTTGAGGAGGAGGAGCGAGGTAACTGTGGAAAAATACCAATTGTAGGTGGCAATAGTAAAGACTTGGTATTAGACCATCTTTTAGGCCTCTGATTTTGGACCAATTTTCAAGCCTCAAACTTAGATTTTAAAGGATAGCACTAGACTCTCTTTTAGGACTCGAGCTTACGTTTGGATAGAAATTGTACCCTAGTGATAGGATTGCTAGAATAGGAGTATAGTATTGTAATGTAAGGAGAGTAGGATACTTAGGATAGTAATTTGTACTTTTAATAGTGGAGTATTTGTATTTCACAAAAAGGTTAATGCATAGTTGTAGTTTCCCAATCACAATGACACCCTTCTCGTTACATATGTTGATTGCATCATTCCAGAATCTGGTCTCCATTGTGATAAATGGAAGACAAATGAAACCTTTTTGTCTTCGTATATCTTAAACTTTTATGACCTTATCTACTTTGTGATTGGAAATTCACTTTGAAAAGTGAGAATTGGTTTAAATTTAAAGAGGTTAAGCCATTTATTGTCTTCATATATCTACAACTATTTGTGTATGCCTAGTGTCTACTCTCTTATTCGAAATTTGCTTTGAAAAGTGAGAAATGATAATAAACCATATAGGTTTTGATGTAGCCTGGGAGGAGATCCAATGGCTACAACTTGAAGATGAACCTAAAGATAATCAGATCTGATGCCAGAAATTGCAAACCTGATTTTGGATGAGATTTTAGAATTTACAGCAAGAAAGGTTTAAAATCCATGAGCTGTGAGGCTTGAATACAAGCTTAAACTCCTAAAGCATTAAATTGAAGATTAAAGAGAAGAAATTATTGAAATCTGAAATTTTATTCTCCAAAATCTGCCTTGGACTCTTTGTTACAACATATATTTATAACTTCTTACCTTGGTCCCTGAGCAAGTTACTTAGGTTCAAAATTAATTCATTTCCCAAGTAACCTAAACCCTAATTACTTGGACTCTAATTTAAACCTATAGACAACTAAGCCGAACCCATTACAGTAAAACTATGATCAAAACCCCGCCCATTTCTAAAAATAAAAAATAAAAATTGGAAAACCCATAAACTTGCCCAATAATGTTTTTTTTATAATCAATCTCTTGAAATTAGTTGTTGGTATTTTATGCATCTTTTCATATGTTAGCCTCTGGACTAAAATTTTAAAAAAAAAAAAAAAAAATTTTTTAAAAAAAAAAGGTTGTCCTTGGCTGAATGCTTCTTGTTTTTGTCTAAGATGGAAGATCGTGTGTTCAGCTTCATTTACCTGGCATGCAATCCTGTGAACAATGTTTTTTTGGTTCTCGACAATCAGATTTAGTCACAGGTTCACCTGTTCAAGTGCAGTGCCCCAATATGTCCTTGAACCTTTCTTTCTCTGCATTCTTGGACAGCCTTTAGGGCTTTGCCTAGGAGAGAGTATATAGTCAAGTTTTGGTGATTTAGAAGATCACTACGTTGTGCATGGAAGTATGGTATTGAGCCATAGTTGAATTCTTAAAGAGTTCTACAATTAAAAGTGTCAGAATCCTGTCATGTGCTTCAAATGCAAAAGACATTTCTTGATGAATCTGGATATATGATAATTCACTCTATTCAGAAACTCTCATTATTATATGGTGTATATGTGCCAACCTAGTTGGGATGCTAGATTTCTCTTTGATGCTTTCAGCTCTTTTCATAAATAATAATAAATAAATAAAAAATAAAAATAAAAATAAAAATTGGTGTATATGTTGCTCTATCAATGAGTAGCATGAGAAATTAAAGCAGCAAACCTGATCTATAATCATTAGTATTAAAATTTATTAATCATATTGCACTACTCATAAAAAAATACATGGGACTACCCAAAATTTGCTGACATACTTTATGGGTTCTTTTAACAGATGTTATTATGGTTATTGGTGCTGCCTTGGCGGGATATTTTTCATGCATGCTTCAGCAGGGATTCGGATCTTCTTTTTTCTTGAGAACGGTAAAACTCTTACTGTACCATTTCAATTATTCTTTGTATGATTACCGATATGGAGGAAAGGAGAGGAAAAGTTTAAAATGCTACAAAAGTTCACCTTCATAGTTCTAAGCTTAGAAGCAGGAACCTTCTATCAAGGGTGCTGCTCTCGCTTCGGAACCTCGGTTCCGTGCTCCTAAGTTAGGACCTTGTAAGAACTAGGGCTGCAACTTGGGCGGGTTGAGAGGTCAACCCGAGCTCAACCCAAAGTGTAAATCCCTACGCCCAAGCCCAACCCAACCCATACTTCGGGTTGAACTTTTTTAACCGAGGCTCAACCCATGCTCGGGTTGGGAGGGCACGGGTTACATGGGTTGAGCGGGTTGAAGTCGGGTTGAGCGGATTGTGCGGGTTAGCTTATTAATTTCATTTTTTATTTTTCATCTTTAGTAAACCTACTTCAATAAAATAAAAATGCATTGTTGCATATGCCTACAAATCTAATCATCCAAACCCAATTGATTAACCTACTTCAATAAAATCAATGGCGTTACTTGTTAGTAGCTGACGGGGACTGGGGAAAGAAGAGAGAAGTGGTGGTAGAGTACTCTGATGCCAAAATGATAAGAACTAACTCAGAAAAATAAGAAAAATTGACATTCATGGACACTTATTTAAAGAGTCTTTTAGGTCAAACATAGATTATAATCCTATGATTTTAGGAGATTTTACAGATTTTTTTTTTCTTTTTCTTGCTAAGAGAGGAGATTTTATAGCTACTAACTGCTAGGTTAGGGCTAACAGTCTAAATAAACCTCCCCTTTTAACCCCACCCAAAAAAAAAAAAGGAAAAAACAATTAAAGGTAAATTGGCTGCACATCTTTCTCCAGTCGATTTTACAGATCTCCAGCAATTTTTCGTACAAGCCTCCTATGTCCACACCAAATGACCAATAGTTAAAAACCATATGATGTCATATTTAATGCATATAAAAATATTTTAAAAGATTATATATTATATAGGTCGGGTTCGGGTTGCGTTCGGGTTGCCTAACTCCCCTTCGCAAGCCCAACCCGATTTAAATCGGGTTGATATTTTACAACCCAAACCCAACCCAATGCATGAAAACTATTTGTCCAACCCGTCTATTGACCGGGTTGGGTTCGGGTTGGGCGGGCTCAACCCACCCAAGTTGCAGCCCTAGTAAGAACCTCGATTCTCTCTCTCAAGAATCTCGATTCTCTCTCTCGAGAATCTCGATTCTAAGTAATTCTCTCGATTTTAAGTAAGACAGAACCTTATGATGGAGGGGAGAAGGCATGACCCCTCCACTCCAAAACTAAACTCTTCTCAACTTTAACCAAAGTGAAAAAATGTTTTTAATAATAATAGGATTTCTATTAAATCATATCAAATTAATGCTTAGTTTACTCAATTCTTTTCCTCAAGAAAAGAAAAACAAAAAAAGGTAAAAGCATGCTCTCTCTTTCTCTACATTAGTGTGGCTTCTCAAAAGAACACTTTTTTGCACCTTTTTCTAAAATCTCATCCCACAAAATATCATATTGAGGTGTATATATATATATATATATAAATAGATATATATATTTTCCACAGATGCTTCCTACACGCCCCAAACTTTTGACTCTTCTATGTTCCCCCGCTTCCCCGCTCCCACCCCCTCTTCATGCTTCTATGGTTCTAAGTTTTCAATTTCTTTATTTTTCTGAATCAGTTAAGTGACCAAATTGGCTGATTTACTATATCTTACATATAGAGATTTGTGTCAATAAATTTTCAGGAAAATTTCCATTTCATTTCTGAGAAACCTCACATTTGCCCAAAATTCTCAAAATTTACTTCTTGCTCAGGATGGGACAGTGTAATTTATTGTATTGATGTCCTTTTGAATTGGCTTTCTGGTTGGGAGGCAGCTTGTTGGTTACCAACTAGGAGTTTTCCAGTTTTGTGGTTTCATTATTACTGAAAGCTGTTTTTCTTTGCTCTTGGAAAGATCAAATTATCTATTTTTTTTTTCGGCATCAAGCAAAGATCTGCATTTTGGATATTTAATAAATCCCTCATGATCTCTTCCAATGTTGGCTAAATGTGGTGCTGTGTACTGTTGCAGCAGCAACCTTCGGAGAGTGAATTTGAAGACCAACCAAGTGAGGAGAAACCCACTCCTATTGTGGAGAGCATAAAAGAGGAACCAGTTGCTGGGTGGCCATCTTTTGGACAACTCATCATTGATCTGTCCAAGCTTGCACTTGAAGCTTTGGCTAACATCTTCCTCTATTTCATTCCATCTCGTTTCAGACCTGGTAGCTCCAAGAAAGGCCTTACTCCATTGAAGGATTCTCTCAGGATGCCCGAAGATGAAGCTGAGCCCCCAGTAGTTCAAAAGCAGAGAACCCCAGCTCCTATTCCCGAAACCTGGCAGGCCCATACTCCAAATCCCAGTGATAAATATTCCCATACTCCAAATCCCAGTGATAAATATTCAGAAATGAAGCCCCCAAAGATTAGATCAGCCAGTTTTAAGGATCCTTCTTTGTCAACCAAGCACCGGTCTTCAAAGCGACAAGAATTTGCAGATTTCTATGGATCGGGCGAGGTTCCTCCTCCTTACAGCCAATCTAGGTCTAAGAGCCAGAAAGAAAGGACAAGGCATCGGCAGAGGGATAAAAGTGGGGAGGTAACTTTTGGAGCAGTCGGGGCAGAGCCAAAACCTGTTGAGAACAAGGCAGTGGATTATGATGATCCAAAGTTCGACCGTTACAATTTCAGGAGCAAGTATGCGTCTAGTGATTCCTTCCGTTATTGATTAGAATGCAACTTTTGTGACTACCCTCTCCCAATTTTCAAGATCATTCTTTCTTCATATTCCTCTGGGGGGGAGGTGGTCTGTAATTGAATCAATACTTGAACCAAGGACTTATATGTATCTCATATCTATGTAATAGATGAGATTCGTTCAGGATGATCCTTGGATTGAATGCTGAAGCACCTTGGGGACCAACATTTCCTACACAATGAACTATTGAATGTCTTGGCTCCAGTTATGGCTGCCTATAGTAACAAGAGGATACAGTTACTTTGGCGTAATGGTGACTTGTTGCCACTATGGAGCAGACAGCATGGGTTGAATTTATCTAATGACAGTAGAATTGTGCATGAGGATCCAAGGGAACATTTTTGACAGTTTTTCCTGTATTGGTTTTACATGAGCTCTAAGCTCAATTGTGCATTTCATGTATTGGTTCATGTCGAGCTCTATGCTGGATTACACATCCAAAATCCGGCCCACACTCAAATTTTAGGCAAAAATTGAACCCTAAACCACTCCAATTTAACAAACTTAAAGCGCAACCAGCCTTAGCTAGACTAGGTTTGGGTCAAGAGGACCAAGGCCAGCCCACCAAATTTTCAGCCCTGAATTTTTTTATTTTTTTGTATTTTTGTTTTTCGGGATAAACACCATATATAACTAAACATGGTCTTCTTAAGTTCTTAATTTTAGTGATTTTTTAGCCTATAAGTTATTGTAGCTATTGCTTTTTATTTTGGGTTAGATTTCGGTTTTTGTTTCCCCCCCAAAAAAAAGCATTAGCTACAATTGCGAAAAAAAAAAATAATAAATAATAAACACCTTAAACCGACCCTCTAAAGGAAAACACTCTAATAAAATAATTTCTACAAGGTTTGATGGGCAGGAAGTTATGGGTGAGAATAAAATAAAATAAAAAATTGTGTGAGAATAAAAAAAAAAAATTTGTGTAGTATATTTGAAATTTTTCATAGGTATATTTAAGCCACCAGAGGGAAACTAAGAAAAGAATGATTCAAAGGTAGAGAGTAAGATGGCTTGCCATGTAGAAAATGACGTAGGGTATAACATCACTTCAAAAAAAAAAAAGAGAAAGTCACTGGGACTAGCTTAGTGGTGAGGGAGGAAAAAAAAAAAGGAAAAAAAAAAAAAAAAAAAAAAAAAAAAACCCCCCCAATTAAAAAAAAAAAAAAAAAAAAAAAAAAAATCCCAAAAGGATAAATTATAAGGGTTGTTGAAAATACAGGAATTTTCCCTCTACTTTCTTAAAATTACACCCCTTTCTTATAATAATAACTAATAAAGTTTGCTGGTTGCATACTTTCTTACCCTTCATGCCTTCAGTATTATATTACTATTCTTGAACCAAAAAGCCGCTTTATTAGTCCTTGCAGGGTTGAGCGGTTAGACTGTGAATGTGCTTTCCAGAAGTCATTGTTTTGAGGATTAATTTAGGTTGGAAGTAAGGCCTAGGAAACCCCTAATCGTTAATAATAATAATAATAATAATAATAAAAAGGCCGTTTTATCGCATGTTGATTAGTATAGGCGTCTCATACAACCGTTAAGGGATTAGTCTGGAATGAAACCTGAGCGGGAGTAAGGTCTGGAAAACCTAATCGTTGATAATAGTAATAATAAAAGGCTGCTTTATCGTATGTTGATTGATATAATATTCTTATTTTTAATTCAAAGGCAGCATTTTGATTTTAAATTTTGTCTCTGGTTGTTGCACTTATGCTGTATTGGCATCTATGATCTCAAGATTCTCAACCGTGCAAGGGATTCAACAAATTGACCACATTTTGGATTACATGTGAAATTCTTATGTGGATTATACCAGAGAATCTATTAATGATTATTAAAAGTTGATTGTATCAAGTTCTCACTGTGAACCCCATGGAAAGGCCTTCAAATTTGCAAATGAAAATGGGGGAATTTTAGATTGCGCCTATGGGAAAATAATTACAATGCAAAATGCTACTGACTTATCAGTAAATGACTACTAACTTAACTAATAATGACTACCAACTGTAATTATTTTCCGATGAATTTAAAATTTCCCTGTAAAAAAAAGAAAAAGAAAAGAAACGAAGTTGACAGTATGTCCTGAAGAATGTAACAAGAGACTTAATCCAAAGGTTCCACTAAACACAGCTTAAACTTTTCCTAAAGAAATCTATTGTGCGTACAGTATGAGTTTAAACTGCTAATTTATACTTCTTTATTTTTTTTGTCTTTAAATTTTTTTTTTTTTTTTTGGGATATAATTGGAGGGGTTCAGACTTCTAACCTATTCTAATCCTACTCTTTATCCCATCAACTTTCATAATTAGGCTAGCCCCAGTGGCTTACTAATTTCCAAAAACAAAAGGATAAACTCATAAATTTTGTCAATTCTTAGGGAGGAAAGCTGAGTGTAAATTTTACCCAAAAAATTAAGCATGTAAAAAGGCCACCACCCTTGTTTCCACCATGAGCTTTGTTGATGACTTGATGTATGGCATGCCTTGTCTAACAAGTTTGCAAGGTTTCACATTTAGGATTCAAATGCAAATAATTAAACACACACCAGATTCTTTTCAAGCTCATCGAAGCAAGCCTGTGATTTTGAAACTTTTTGTGTCCCCGCCAATTTAATAGATTCTTTCTTCCATCTTATCCTACTGAAAAGACTAAATTAAAGGTTAGAGAGGATAGACTAAAGAATAACATTAAGTTAGGGGTTCGTATCGGACCCTTTAATTGTACCAAAAATAAATTAATAAAAAAAGGTGTTCACAAAAAAAAAAAAAAAAAAAAAATAAAAAAAAACTTCTAAAAAATATAATTCCCTTTTTTTTTTTTTTTTTCTCCAAATTTTTTTTAATTTTTTTTTTTTGGGTATTTTTTTTTTTTTTTTTTTTTTTTATGGAGCCTGAAAAATAGGGACATAATTTATTCCAATGATTGGATTAGAGAATACTCAACCAGATGCCCTTCCCTGGCTTTATTAGGAAAGGATATGGGATCCCAAGCATACCTACACCTAGAGCTTCCATAAATTGTTTCCATCTTTCTCCTCTTCCTCCTTTTTTTATTTTTTATTTTTTATTTATTTTACATTTAACACTGTGTTCCATGTCAACAACTCACTTGAGATGAAATGGCAGAATTGAAATATCACATTATCGAAGTTTATTTGAAAATCACTTTCGATTTTGTTTACACGAATCAATTAAAGTTGATGAAATATTTTAATCTATCAAATAGAACATCAAATTTTGACTAGCTTACGTAATCAAACCACGTAATTTTTTACCATAAATTTTTTGTATATTGGATGCTTAGAAGAATCCCCGTAAGAATCTTGTCTTGAAATTTATACATCAACTTTTGAAATTAAAAGTAATTTCAAGAATTCAACAAGGAAGAGCCTCTCTCATGGCAGTCTTATTCCAAAAACCGAAAAAGCTTCAATCATTTATTTTTGCTGAAGTGGCGATATATCATTGGTGTCCCTACCACAGGAGAAAGAGATTCCCTGGATAGTACCCATACCCAATAAAAACTCCCCCCACAGCACACGAAGAAGGAACATGACAGCCAACCACCCCTACACTCTCCTCTCTCTCTCTCTCTCTCTCTCTCACTTTGACCTCCGACACCCCATTCTTTCCCTTTTATTACCCACAACCCATTCATGTCTGCTCTTTCTACCCTTTTTTTTTATCTTTTATCTTTTATTTTTATTTAAAAAAAAGGTGTAAGCAACACAAGCTGAGTTAAGAATCAGTGTGCTCACCAACTGTTTGAAAAAAATGCACCTGAGAGAAGTCTATTTTTAAATATCATGTGTTTTGTTCAATGTGTTGAGAACTCACATATTTCTCTTTGAAGACAGTATGATTGTGCAAACCAATATGACGGACTCATACATCCCTCTGGCCCGTCGTCTCCACCCCCCCTAGTGGGGATGCCGCTGAGGAGGCCTCACCAACACCACCAATTGCTGTATTGCTAGGGGACTGGCTGCTTGTTAATGTGGGTGATTCCAAAGCAGTTCCTTGTAGAGCTAAGTTCAGCTATTCAGTATTGATCACAAACTTGATAGATTTGATGAACGCCAAAGGTTCCCTTATGAGTTTTGTGACTTCATTTCTGGAACTTCGTCCTGGTATTAGTGATAACCCTTGTATTTTTCTTTGCTACCTATCCACGGTAGGTGCTGTGTGCGCTACGTTAAGGATTGCCGAATTTGCTGGCCCAACCAATTGTGCAACCAATATTGCGTCTCCAACTAGGCATTAGCAATTGTATTATTGGCTTTGGCCGACAAATTTGCAAAGAGACAGACTAAGTAGAGGGTTGTCCATGCAACCATCAATTCTATCACTCTCCAATCATTGGCAACATCATGAGGAGATAACCTAAAAATTAAATGACATTTTAATTCCAAATGATTAAATTTTGATACACAAATTAAGTTTGCGCTTGAATTATCAAATTCAAAATTTTAACTTCTTGCTATTGATGTTGTCTTTTTTGGTCTTTGACCCAGTATATCCTCAAAGTTGGTAACCAAAAGACTAATCACTATCGTGATGGATGGGCAATGGTAAATCACTAGCCTAGAGATTTTTTTTTAAAGTACTAGGACTCGAACTCGAGATTCTTTCACCTGCATTTAAGACAACCACTTTGGAGCCAAGTGCCCAACAATTAGACCAACCCACTGAGTTTATTGATGTTGCCTTTTATCTGCTATTGGACTCTTAACCATGTTTTTGTTGGTCTCATTCTTATTGCGATTGATCCAACCCATTAAAATAAGAGTCCTACATCACAACCGCATTAACATTGGAGAGAATTTTGTTTAGATTTTAATTAACACAACATTATAGCATAAGTCAAACCTAACTTAAGCGAGGCATATGGTCATTGACTCATTGCCTTTAAATCATTTTCGCCAAACCTCCTTCATTTACTCTTTCAAGAATAGGATATCATAAGCTGCCCAAAAGCAAATGATGAATATATAATTTATCCAATTTTCACAACGACATGGATTTGCTACAAGTGTCAAAATACTAAATTAAACATATGCATCTCCAGTGGTTTGTGCTATTTCTATTTTAGCACTTGTCATAATTTGACACAATATGCTCCAATGGTACAAATGACAATATTCAATTTTTTAGCACAAACACCATCCCCTCCTTAGTTCTAACCATCTTTACACTATTTTGGCCCAAAGGTGTGCTATTGCTATTGTTCAGCACACCATTGGAGATGCTTTGAGTGGGATTGTGGTCTTCCATTAGTTTTCAATAAAATAATTAATTAAAAAAAATTTCCATGCTCCAAATTATAAATAGTACTATAAACAATGCAATGTAACAAATCCTGGCCCAAAAATTTGGGTTCAAGAATAGAGCATCAGGCACAGCCAAAAATTTATTATCAATTAAATATAAATGTCTTGCAGTAGTCTTCAAAAAAAAAAAAAAGAAACGAATTCAGCCCCTAACAAAATATATAAATAGTAATGTATGGTTAGGGAAAAGTAGAAGGCAAAAATAATTAAATGGTGATGTATATTCACAATTTCAAGAAGAATAAACGAATTCAGGCCCTATAATCTCTTTGAGTCTAGATTCTTCCCCCATATGGTATGCTTGTAGATCTGAAGCGTAGATGATCAATTGCAGTCGTCGGCCGACGAGAATGTCTCCGGCGGCGACGAAGAGAGAGCGTTTACAGGGAAAGAGCTGAGAGGATATTTTTCTGCCTGAGGTGTGTTAACGGATCAAAACGCCGTTAAACGACGTGTGCCTTAAGCGGTGAATTTTTCTGACAGCTGAACAAAGCCTGATTCATCCACTTCCCTTCATTTTCATTGGATACGCTGAAGTTTTTCTCCTACACCCCGTAAATGGTTTCAATCTTTCTCCTTCTTTTTGTTTTATTTGATCGTCACATTTAACACTGTATTCCACGTCAAGATGAAATGGCATGAAATATTCCATTTTATCCGAGTGCATTTGAGAATTACTTTCGATTTTGATTATACGAACCGATCAAAATTGATAAAAAAAATTTAATTTATCAAATCAAACGTCAAATTTTGAATGTCTTGAAATTTATACCATTAACTTCTGAAATTAAAATGTAATTTCATCGATTCAACAAGGAAGAGTCTCTCGTGACAACCCTGACAACCCTATCACGAAAACATAAAAGCTTTTATCATTTTTCTATGCCCAAGTGGCGATATATCATTGGTATCCCCACCACAGTAGAAAGAGATTCCCTGGATAGCACCCATACCCAATAAAAATTCCCCCCCACAACACACGAAGAAGGGACATGACAGCCAACCACCCCTACACTTCCCCACCTTTCTCTCTCTCTCTCTCTCTCTCTCCTCAATTTCTTATGGAAGCAAATAGACCTTGACCTCCGACACCCCATTCTTTCCCTTTTATTACTCACAACCCACCTGAAAAATCGTCGGAACTCTCGCCGGAATCTTGCACACACAACCCTGCTTACACAGTAGAACTTCACTTCAGTGTTTGTATTTCAATGGAGATTTTCTGAGCTTCTCTTTTTCCCAAAGTTATTACTGTTTCAAAGAGAAAATGGGTTGTGCTGGATCGTCTCAGACCAAAGGAGACGGTAAGGTTTACTTCTATCGCATGCTCTCATATATATATATATATTTCGTTTCAAGATTTTTGGATATGATTTACCTATTTATTTATTCAATGTTCTTTATCCGTTCTGTTATTATTCATGATTCTTGATCTCTCTCTATTAGTCTCTCTTAATTATGCGTATACTGCTTTCTATCATCTCGTTTGGTTGAGTTGGTGAAAGGGTTATTTGAATACTTCAATTTAACAGGGAATAAATGGGTTTTGTTTCCTCTTTAATCAAATTGCTTGGTTTAGTACTCTATGTGCTTGTTGTAGAATTATTTGGTCACTTTCATATTCAGATGCCCCTTAGAGAGGAAGTGGTGTGAAAATTGTGTGGAAAAATTTGGCTGAAATTTGAAAAAAAGTTGGGTTAAGATATTTTGGGAATCTCTTTCTACTGTGGTGGGGATACCAATGATATATCGCCACTTGGGCATAGAAAAATGATAAAAGCTTTTATGTTT
>Ga0115844_100327_pt2 | contig 12583 bp, 5 predicted proteins | sample InSIn1gowninarea_FD_83858 | JGI IMG/M metagenome (GOLD analysis project Ga0115844, IMG submission 83858) | reverse complement strand
CCTTATAATTTCTCTATGGGTTGAAACCCTAGTTTTCCCAAGATTAATTAATGAAGGATAATTGTGGTGGCTATTTATCTGATGTAACGTGTGATTGATCTCTTTGATTTTATCTCTATTGCATATAAATTTCTAGAAGTTAAAATACCAATGATTTTATGTTTCAACAATTCATAATTTATTTGGATAGTAAAAGAAATTTCTCGAAATAAATCATTGCTGCAAGAAAATAAATCTGGGTTGGTATTAGGAGATTCAACATGGTATCGAAGCTCTAGAAAACTCTAAGAGAGATTCAATATCACAACGGTTTGGAGCAGCAAATCAGTTTTTTTACGACAACCAGATTATTTAAAATTTGGTAGCTAGGGTTTTGTGGCTAAGCTTGAATTGTGAGATGGCACCACAAAGTAGTTTGAGATATGAATGCATGTTGGAATGGGCCGCTAACTTTAGTCCCTAGAAGGATCAAACCACTATAGTTTTAAAAAAGAATGGTTTGTGGTATTTTTTGAACACATACATCTTGGTTCCTTTAAATCCAAACCAAGTAGTCAAGCACAACCTTAAGGATGTGAAAGAAATGGGTATAATTTTAGATGGTGTGAGGGATCATATAATTCCTCACATAATAAGGAAGGGTGTGTCATGTTAGATGTAGGTAGCCCTAACTAGTATTTATCGTAGCAACAACAAAAAACAAGAAAATGATGGTGTGAGAAAAAATAAATAACATCAAGATGAACGAATCAGCGACCATAACATATTACCTCAAAAGGATCCAACTGACACATGATGACCTAGAAGTTGTTGGGGAGTAAGTAAACAATTCAAGTCATATGAAATTAGCTCTGAAGGATGTGTTAAGCATTGGACCACCTTTGTGGATTGGATCCTAGCTAGGAAACAACTTCCTAATTGGGGCTAATTGTGGGATGATTTAATCCAGAGGGATATCTAGAAGAATTAAATAACTCGAGGAAATTGAAGGAGTGGTTAGGAGAAAGAGGATCTTTCCCTTGTTGCACAAGAAAAAAAGAGAAAATAGCCACCACAATTATCCTTCATTAATTAATCTTGGGAAAACTAGGGTTTCAACCCATAGAGAAATTATAAGGAAATATGCATTGACTAGAACCTATAACTCAACCCCACTCAAAGAATTTGGCTCTAGGAATTCTAGCCCATTGGAAATTAGCCTTTGAAATTATTTGGATTAGAGAATTTCAGCCCACCTCTCACTAGAAACTTGGCCCTACAACTTCCCTTTGGAAAACCTCTGCACCTTAGGATGCAAAATTTTCCTCTCCAATAATTTGACCTCCTTCTCGTTTCAACAACTTAGCCTTGCGATACCCAAGAATTCAACCTCTTGGAAGTGCTCCCGAATAAACCTACAATATTCCTATTTCCTTTAGTCTAGATGAGTCTCTTGCTTTATATAAATCTCTCTCCCTCTTTGAGAAAGAAGACTTAAAGCACTTACTCCATCAAGAAATCACCTAAAGAGGAAATAAATCGTCTCCTACATGCTAAGACACCAAGCCTATGTTGAAGACCTTTTGAAGCTACCACAAGCTTCAACATAGTTCCTAGGTAAACCCATCAATCAACATGTGTAAGTTAATAATGGTATGATAAGGGTTTACTTCATTTGGGAGCCTTATAATGTGTGAAGGGAGAAACCATGAGACCTAACTTACCCCTTTACTTGGCCTATTTTTACCCCCCTTTTGTGTGCCTTTTAATTTTAATGATTTTCTCTCTCTTGTATAGTTTGGGTGCAAGATTAATTTATGCATTCATTACCCTTTAAGATGAAGTTGTTATTTTCCATCAAGGTTTGGGTATAAAAGTTCCTTTAATTTTATTTTTCTCATTCATTAGCTAGGAACTTGGAGAGGGATAATGATGAGGGGTAGAAATCATGCTAGGTTTTTGTCCATGTACCATTTTTTTCCTAGCCAATATTTTGTAATTTATCTCTGTGGATCTAGATTTTCCTTTTCCTTCTATTGCATTAAAATTTGAGGGAAAAGTCTTCAAGGAATTACTCAAGAATGAGGGAATCAAGGAACCAATACTAATGATAAATAACAATCAACTCGACGATCGGAACATGAAACTAGGGAAAGATGCAAAGTGAAAAGTATGGATTTTCATGGGCATGTAAGATTAGTTAGTTCATAATTTTTGATCCCCTCTTGGGTAGTATAAATAAAGGCCTCAAAGAAGATCACACAGGACTAGTATTAGGGGATAATCAACAAGGTGAAGCATGGAAACAATAATACAATTGGAAAAGGTCAATAATCCAATTCAACCTATGATTCATACTAGTATGCTCTTATCCAATTAATGGAAGCACTTGATGACAAGCATGATTAATGTACCTTACAACAGATGATATACCTTTGTATAATAAGTAAGATAGACATCTCAAAGCACCAACTAGATAATAGGTGGAGGTCCTCTGGGGTTGGGTATCTGGAGGTCACATAGGATTGTGTTGACGAGCCAAAATGTTCCACCAATTGTAAGGGGATCTCCCCAACACAAAGTTGCAATTAGGCCCTACATCAGTTGGAATAGGAGTCCCATTTGGTAGGTGGGCCTGACTACCACCATGTTTGTTTTTATATTTGAATTGGAAAAAATGAGCAACACACGATAAAACTAATATAACTCTTGAAAAACACAACTTAAATAGCTTTAGAAATACTTTACAAGTAATATACACAAGACATTTCCACAACCAAAAGAAATGGCATGAATATTTAAAGGAAGAATGTTAGCATGCTTCAATTAAGATACATGGACAAAAAATGATTCATTTATTAATTGAAAGTTAGTTCACAACCAACAATAATGATAAAAACATCAGTATCATACAACTTCAAATAAGACACGTGTTAGAAGAAAAAAAATAGTTCATTGATTTAAACACATGTAAATACAAACACATACCGTCAAATCACAAAGAGAAAAGCCTCACAATGTTCAAAAATACATGCATGAAATTGTTGCCTTGGCTCATCGAGCTTCTCAATATTATGTTGAAATGTCTACTACACCATTACAATAAGTGTCCATGAAATTTGATAGTGGATATGCTAAGTTATCACTTGATTTCTCAAAGGAATTACAAACGCTCTAAACAAGGTGATCAAAATGAAATCCAAAACTAGAAGTCCCTTTGCTTTAGCTATCAGGGTATATTTATACAAAAAGTGAGGCGACTCTTCACCTACCCTCATGACTCTTCAACTACCATTGTGAATTTTCAACTTCCACTTTGAATTTTCATTTCTACATTATACTTCTAATTTAAAAATTGTTTTATTTACAATTTTATAATGAAAATTAAGAAAAAAAAAAGTTTATGGAACAAGATGCATAATGGGCATATTGGGTGCCTCAATGTGCAACTTTCAAGCCAAATATGCATGCCAAGCCTTGTATTTTGTAGCAACCAATGTGACCTTATGTGCCAGTTCATTATCGAATCTCACTTGACTTTCCAAATCACTCGAGAGCACAACCTTTTATTTGATTTGTAGCCGAATCAAAAGCATTGAAATATTAGTATGTAGCTTCACTGGATGAACAATATATTGTGTTATTGTATCCTTTGTAACTTCAAAATCCTCTCGCACAACAACTTGCTTAACAAAATCTATCAACTCTTGATTCTCTTGCTTAACTTCCTCCTCTAACCTTGTTTCTCTTGGTTTACCATAGAAGGTAACTTGTGTACTGTGATGAGAGATTCCAATCCAATGTAAATCCTTTGACAAGAAGACATCATTGTGGCCATGATTTTCCTAGCTTTTCATGTGAATGCATAAACATTCTTACTTACACCTTGTCTACTTCAACAATCAATCTATCTTTCCTGGGGAGTTCTGTTGGTGCCTCAGGGTACTTCATGTTCCATTCAAGGATGTGATCTATAGTTGAGAGTGCCAACCTGATCAATGCTCATCTACCTTATAAGGCTCTATGCATCTCTGGTAATGGGGATATTATTTTGTGCAAGAACATGATATCATCATAAACATCCCTTATAACTTCTTCCAATATCTTAATGTCCTTAAGGATTTCCCATTGCAAATCCTCCTTGTGATATTTCCTAGTTTCCAGGAATTGATTCTCCGCATGTATTTGGTCATTTTGCTGCTTTGCAGTGGCTAATTCTCCTTTTAATTTTTCAACCTATGTTGACAATCCGTCAACATTCTTCTCAGTTGCAACTACAAATGCAATGTCGATAGAAGCTATTGTTATAGGATGGATCCTTGTATCCATCACAATATCCCTCTCCATGGTGATTTATATAGACTTATCTAGATTCTTGGGTAGATACTTTTTCCTTTTTTGGGAGATATTTAATTTGAACAGATCAAATATAAAGTTTGAAAATTGAGGATTCTCTCCTCTTCTTTGAAAGTGATTCCCACCTCATCGGCTGGAAAGTGTCCTCCAGTGATGGGTGTGGGAGGATGAATGTTCAAGGGAGGCAATACTGTTTCTACTTCCTTCTCTTTCAACTTGGCCTCTTGATCCGTAAACTGTCATTGATATTCCATTGGACAGTTTGTCACAACAAATCTGATAATATTATATTAAAAAAATATGAGATTCTACACTATTACAATTTTATTTAAATTCTAGATCTCTAAAATTAACTGTAATTAGTGCATGCATGTAAAAGTAAATCAAGCATAAAAATAGAGAACGAAAAAATAAGCTCACATACATAATACACAAGATATTTTCTCTGGGAAACCCTTTCAGGAGAAAACCCAGCTAGAAGGTGTGGCCGCTTCACTCTCTTTCTCTGTCTGGAAATATGGCTGTAGATACAAAGAAGTAATGTCTGTGGCCCATGGGATGCTATAGTGCATAGATCCTCTCTATGTTATCGACCTCCTATCTCTCTTGGCTATATTTTCTCAACTATGGAACAAAATTCTCTTGAAAGAATGGAATGCCTCTTCCTCCTAGTGGCCCAGTAATAACACAACCCGATAGCCTACTAGTGGTTAAGTTTGACTACATCAACTCTTAACTGGAGTCACAAAATATACTATTCTAGGGTATTTTACATCAAAAACAAGTGGCTAGCCCCTTTTCCACGAATAATGGGGGTTGACATGGCATCCTCCCAAACTATAGGTGTGAAAACATGAAGCTCAACTTCTGAGTGGCATAACTTTTGTATATGGGCTCCAATTGACGTGATTCTTGTGCCTTTGGAAAGCTCTCTATGTGTAGAATATCATGAAAAGGTGATACACTTCAGCAGAAAAGTTTTACCCCCCACAAACATCACTTTATGCCTCAAAATGCTCCCGGAAGGTTTCAGACCCTGTTTCGCCAAACTGGATCCTTCCGCTAAAAATGGTCCCGTGACATTATTCCTCCACTTTTTCCACTCCAAATGCATCGAGATGGATGACAAACAATATAATGATCTAATTGGGATGAACTCTTTCTCTGATTTATCGACTAACTCCTTGGTAATCAATTCTTCTTCTAAGTCTTCTCCCTTATTTTTCTCAACTTCTTCAACTTGTTTTCTTTGAGCTTCTTCTTCTTGTTTCAATTTATGCTCTTCTTCCTTCTTCTTTCTATTTTCTTCTTCTTTTCTCTTCTTGGCTACTTCTTTTCTCTTTCTAATTGTTTATTTCTTTTCTTTCTCTTTTTCTTCTATCTTTTTATTTTCCTCTTCCACCTTCATCTTTGCCTCCTATTCTTATTGTCTCTTGGCTTGTTACTCTGCTTTCTTCTTTTCTTCATCCTCAGCTTGCTTTTTGGCTTGCTTCTTTTCCCTTAGTTTCCTTATCTTTTCTTTCCTCTTGTTCTTTTCCCTTAGTTTCTGAATCCATGTTTTCTTGATACTCTTATTTGGAATGATCAGGATTGTTTGTAGTCTTGGAAGGAACAACTTATTTGGAAGCTTCAATTTCCTTGTTAGCATTAAAAAAATTCTTTATCATTTCTTCTTATATCCACACAACTAGCACATATACCCAACCATACTTTATTCTTGCACAATGTTGGGTAGCAACATCTCTGTAATCATATCTATGATAACTCAATGCACCAAACTTAAGACGTTCTAATAATTGTACCTCAACTTTTGCTTCCTTGAAATTCTTAAGGAAATATGCTCATAATAATGGGTGAAATTTGGGCCAAGGTGCTTCCTTTTCCTTCAATAATGTACCTATAAGTCTAATAGAAATTTGGTATACTACCTCTTACAGCACCACTTGGTTAGTGAAAAGCAATGGAAATTGGTGAGGGCTTTTGTATGTGCCAAACACTCATGTATAAGTTCCATTTGTTGGAGTGAACCAATAAACTAAATTGGGAAAGGATGACCTTTCCCTCTTAAACATGAAAGGTGGCTCACTTTGATATATCACTGAGATGAATTGCTTTGTAATTCTAGTATATTCTCCTCTATAACCTTCCTCCGAAATTAGTTTGTAATAAATATGCACAAGTGGTATATCATTGGAAAAATTCCATTTCCATCCCAACACCAAATATTTTGTTTTAGCACAAATTCCATCTAGTAAGTAGGAAGCCATGTAGAATTTAGGTTGCTCTCCTTTTGTTGGGTTCTTGGTGTTGGAAAATGTAACTAGTTTCGGTCTTCATAATTGTCATTGTACTCATGTCAATATGTATACGTTATGTAATAAGAAAAATAATAAATAAAAAGCATGGGTTTCATGCTTCTTTTGATTGGCCTTCTACGTAAGCAATGTTCTTCATGCTTATAAGGTTTGTCATGCCATAATATTTATTGTTGTGAGTCAATAGAGTTAATTTCATGTATATAAGACCCATTTGGGCAAGATGTACCATGTAAACGAATTTATTTTGAGTCAAGACAATCAAAATAAGGCTCTTAGCACAAGTCGTACCTTCTAGAGATAAGTAGACCCAAATAGGGTTATTTGACCTCCATAGATGAGTATAAATAGAATTTTATTGACCTCATTTGGAAACAAATTCAATATGCAATCAAGAAGTTTGATATAAGGTGAAAAATTCGAGAAGGAAGGCAAGAAACACAAGGAGAAAAGAAGTTGAAGTTAGAAGGAAGGAAAATTGAGTTTTTGATCAAGGTTTTCCCTAGTTTTCTCTTACACATGTGAAGTTCTGAACTATTGTAGGGGGACAAAGTTGTAGACCTATTGCAGGTCTGAAATATTGAAGCTGGGGGCTGGAATTTTGAGTTTGGTGCAATTTTAGAAGGGTTTGACACTTGTTGACTTGGAATTGGAAGGGCTTCCTGGAGGGATGGCTTGGTGCTGGAGGAGGCTTTGGTATTGAGGTTTGGGTATTGGATGAGAAGTAGATTCTATAAGAAGATAATAGTTTTTTTGGGTTTTCCCCTTAGAGGGGTTTTCTCCTGGCTTGGAGCCTAATTTTTGTGTCCATTGTATTTATTGTTTTTTCACTTGATAATTGTTTGATGAAGAAGATCTAATAAAGAAACAAAAGAAGATACATAAATTTCACAAGAAATTATTAAGATTCAGGAGAAATTGAAATAATAGTAGCCCTACCGCATTCTCCAACACTTATCTCTCCTAATGTTGGTCTCGAGTGAGGATGAAATTACATCAAACCAATTAAATATGGTTCCTTTTGAGGCACAAGTGTGTATCATGGGGATCCATGTTTGTTAAGATAAATCAACATCTTCTCTTCCATAAACTTTGCAATACATTTCCATAGCAGTTGGTATACCTTTTTTAGTGATATGGTTTAGTATATTCCACCAACCTTTTTTCTGAACTTGCTGGGTTCTTTCCACCATGATTTAATAATGTCCTTGGTAGGGGTCTTGAAATCACAATACCACCTTGCACCAAGATAGTATTGAGGTGGAGGCATTTTATAATACATAAAAATATCTCCAGGTTTATATGAAGCTAATGGTGCACCTTAAGTACTTCACACTATCATGTACTCATCCCCTATCTACTTTAAAATCCATTCCACATTTCCGGTGCAAAGGATGATAGGTGTGTGATCAACCAAGTCGTGACATTGATACTTTTTGATATTAATGTATACAACATGGTCTTATTCATCTTTTGGAATCTATTTTCTTGAGAATTCCTTATATAATTCTAGTCATGACATAGGTATTGCCTTGTCTATATGGCATCCCGTGTCTTTAAATATAGACACTCTGTTTTTGGGATTGTCAACTATCTCTTCAAAACTACTGCCTTCTACTTGTAACATAGGTATTTAGGCTTTCTATTGGTGCCATATCTCTCATGAATGAAAATATACTAAGACACTGGAGATCTATTATGTATGAAATTTCAAAAATGTTCATTGCGACATCTATTGTTATCCAAAAACATAAATTTATTAACTATTCTATTGAATGGTGAAACCTATAAAAACAAAGAGCATTGGCCCTTTAGTCACAATTGCGATTCATAGGGTTAGGATAGATGCTTTAATTGCGGTCAGAGTTTATAGTGGCAAAGAGTAAATGGAGAGGAGTAAAGGACTAAGTTGCGTAAGTGTGGTGACAAGAACCAACAATTAATGTTGATCGCAATTGGAGATTGCAAGCCCAAGAAGAACATGTTAAGCTCATATGTTGCACAAATTAGACGTTATTGAAGGAAACAAATTTTACTATTAGTCACAATCACGGATCTAGAGATAGGACAATAGAGGAAGGTTAAGTAAGGTTAATCACGATTGCGAGGCATAAGGACAAGAAGGTGACAAAGCTATTTTTGGGTGGCGAAGAAAATAGTAGTAGATGAGGGGTGATATACTACTACACTGTCTTGCATGGATGCGAATATAAGAGGCGAAAATGACTAAGTGTCAAACTTGGTTTAGCTCGGGTGACACGAGGGAAAGAGTTCAACAGGAAACCTAAACGTACACATATATACTATTTATTATGAAAATGTGAAGCGATTTAAAATACATAAAGACACATGAAAAAGACAAAATAAATGAAATGAAAAGAAAGGTGTGTGATCTACCTCAATCCAATGCTTAGCTGCAATCGCAGGTTGTAGCAACAGAGGGTGATTTGCGAGAGAAAATTGCGCTAATAATTCAAAGGCCCTAGAGAAAAATGACACAATGAAAATGAAAGGGAGGGTGCCCCATATGTACATATTTTTCTCACACATGTGGTGATAGGCGTAATAAGTGTGCTCTCGTGAAGCAAATTATGACTTGAGATAAGGTGGTGCGTGAGGTTTCTTTAGTGCAAGTTAGTCTTGTAGAATGCAATTGCAACTAGTTTGAAAAAGTGTAGTAAGTGAACTATGAGTGAAAAGTGTGATTGTGACTAGTTGCAAAATTTTGAGGTAATATGTGTTTAAGATTTTGTGCAATATTTTTCTAGGTGAAAGAGCTTTATAAAATTAAGAAATATGTTCTTTCAAAAGTTCAATATGGGGGGCTCTAAATTTTGAGTTGTCAAAAATTTGGGGGGCTACTGTAGCGGCTATAACAATTGGAAATTCACAGGTAGGACCTCAACATCTTTGTTTAGACCTTATTCAAATTAAAATCTAATCCTCAAGAAGCATTGACTCAAGCTTATGAATCCCACTAGTTTAGTTGTTCAACCCAAGTTACAAATTCAATTTCTTCTGTTGCTTTTATTAGTCAAAGTCATATCATAAGAATTTAGTCAAACACTAACTACTTCGATCGGGGATAAGGATAATATATATTCGAGTTTAAATTTTTCATAATTTTGATATGAATCTCTAGTGTTTCTCCCCTCTCAGTGATCATTCATTTCCCTGACAGAGTCTCTCAAGAAATCACAAGCATTGTTTTGCTTCCAACAGGCATCCATAGCCCTGGAAAAGTTTTTTGCAACATATCTCTTCCTTAACCATGGCTCAATCTACCTCAGAGAATTGTCTTAAAAAAAGTATGAATTTTCCTTCAATTACAAATCCGAAAATGGGCCTCAAGAAAGCTATATTAGGCCTCAAAAAGTTTCCTTAAACAAGTTTAAAGTTTACTCAGAGTTTCCCTAAATAGAAACCTAAATTTTGTCATCAAGTAGCTCAAAAAAATGCCTCAGAGGGAGGCCAAAATTTGACTTCAGGTTGGACCATAGTAGGCCTCTGACCATGCTACAATAGGCTTCATACCATACTACATTAGGCTTCAGACCATGGTGTAGTAGGCTTCAGAACATGACACATCAGGCTCTAAATTAGGTCACAATAGGCCTTAGAAAGAACAGGAAATTCCCCCTCATATGGGTTGAATGGGACGTCAAATATTTTTCCTCAGAGAGACTTAACATCTGCTTCAGGGAGGCCTCAATTCCAATGAAATTGACATAGATTTCTCCTACCATAACTTGGATTATATTCAATATTTTCTTCATGTTAGTACCCTGTAATTAACCTCTAGGCTGAAATAAGGATCATATGGGTAACCACAGACCACTTATGGAATTGGAAACAAGCCCTTCAAACTCTAGAGGGGGATATCTCTTTCAACTCAGTCATAAAATACTTGTTTCAATGAAGAAAAGTGGCTAGATCTTGGGCAAAGGATGAGTTTTCGATTAAAGTTTGTGTTGGTAGGGTTTCAAAAGGAGTACTAGTGGGAAATGGAGTCAGACTTTGAGTGGTGATGATCAAATCAGTGACTGGTAAATCTATTTAGGAAGTAGAGGCAAGATTAATAGTTCTTATTAGTGAAAAAGATCATTATTAAGGTGTCTGGGAAGAATAAGACCAACAATCCATTATACCAAAGGCATCTAACAAAGGATAAATATTTGATATAAATTTAGCAGAAAATAATGAAATTAGGATTACTATGAACAAAGAATTTATCTTGGAAATAATTTTGAACATATAATAGTAACAAAATGGAATAATACTTAAATTGCATGCATTAGAGCACCTTATAATGGATGATTTCCAAACAATATAGTTCAAAAATTCAGAAGATTTCAGAGATAATATGGTAAACAAATAAATAATGCACATTCACATAAGAAAAGGGAAATACATCAAAGCACCATGTACTCGAATCTCTGGTAAAAGCATATTTGTGTTATAACACCATTTACCACTCTTGGTAGATCTGATGCTCTGATAATGGCCTAGGGAAACCCTTCCTTCCAGACTTGGTTCAAAATCTAAAAAACAATGTTTTATTCCCTATATGCTGCTTTTCCCTGTGATAAAAGCATGTACATGTGGGCTACATATATCCAACCAACATACATATGTTAAAACACTTAAAAAAATTAAATTTCCTTAATTTTGGGAGGAGTTCATGGGTTTTACCTGTTACTCACCTCCTATTGCTCGTGGCCCAACTGTTTCCCAACTGAAAAAACTAATTTGGAGAAGTAGAAATAAACCTCCATGGGAAGGCCTTAAGAGAGAAGAGATGATATATTGATACTATAGTGATATTATCCTTGATCGAGTTTTACGAATCCCTATGCCTCCTGCACTCCCTAAAGCTTCAAGAAACCCTTATTTCCTTGTTATAGATATCCTCCAACTTGCTTGAGATATCCTTGTATTGGTGATGGAGGAATATTGTTGAAGGCCGGGAAAGGAAGGATCTGGTGGATGGTTCCACTTAGAGCTAGAGAAGGACTCAGGTTGTGTTTCTCCACTTTACTTGTAGCTAACTTCAATAAAAGGAATGCTATTCTGTTTCCGATATTAAATGTGTTTATGCATCAAATTATGTTGTAATCTATTTATGAATCTTATATTGATGTATAATTATTCATTCATTTATATGATTTAAAGTTAATATCATGAACATGATTTATGTTTCTACCGCTGTGTATGTTCCATTTGAATAATTTTCAGGTTTCAAGAACACCAGGAGGAGTTGAGGATTTGCACCTTGTGGGATATTCCCAAACGAAGGACATCCGGGTAAGGAAAGTCCTACTCAGATTAGTAGAATAAGAATTTTTGTTGATTTCCTAAGCATTTCTTGTTGTGGCTTTCCCTCTGCTTTATTGGGGTTTTCAACCCAAGGCCCTAGGGTGGTTTCACTTGCAACAGAATTGGTGACTCCACTGGGGATAACAATCTTGTTATTCCTGGTTTGGGTTGTTCGTTCTCAATCAGGGTTCAGTTTCTTGATTGATTGCTTTTACAGTATTGTTTGGTCCATTAGTGTCTTGTTAGAGTCGGTATTGTCATCCCTCCTTCAGAGATCAAATCCTCTTGTTGCATTTCATATTAGGTGTCTCTCCCAGTCATTTTCATTCCATTAGGTGCATATATCATTTGACGATAGTGGCATTCCTCCAGTTTCCCTCATGTTATCTACCTACTAACACATATTTGCTCATTAAAAAAAACATATACTGTCTCCGTTTTATCCTGAAAATTGCAAAGATTGTCTTTAGGGATTCATGGTCAGTTAGGTCTAGGGTTTCATTAGGGTTTCGTAAAAAAATGTGTTAAATTGTCCAATAATTGCCAGCAGTCTATGAGGAGGTTGCAACATCAATAAATTTTATCACCAAGCTTTTGAAAATGTGTTTTTCCTCAAA
>Ga0115844_100363_pt1 | contig 12629 bp, 10 predicted proteins | sample InSIn1gowninarea_FD_83858 | JGI IMG/M metagenome (GOLD analysis project Ga0115844, IMG submission 83858) | reverse complement strand
AAGATCCACCTGGATCATTCCTCCCCCCTTAGGAAGCAATGGTCCCCATTGCGTTGAGGTCCTCCATGAGATGAGGAAACTTCTGCTGAACTTGGTCCCTGGTGAGCCACTTGCCCTGGTGAAGGCAGTGGCCTGCTTTGACAACTCGATATAGTTGGATGTTCTGTTGGCGAGTGTTCTTGATCTGTGTGTCCATGATCCGATCAGTTGTTGCCTGTTCCATGCAAGCTGGGTTTAATTCTGTGGGTCTGAGCTACTCTGCAATGTCGGATGTGTCTAGCAATGGTGGAAAGTATGGCCGCAGGCGATCCACATTGAACATTCCCCAAAAAACGTCGTTTAGGGCCTCAAAACGGCTCCGGAAGTTCAGGACCCGAAAAACTGCTAAAAATAGTAAGTTGGGCTACAATTAAGGAAACTAAAAATGCTGAGAAGAACAAATGGTGGGGGTCCAGGTGGACTTGGCAGGTGGCCACCAAGATCCACCTGGATCATTCCTCCCCCCTTAGGAAGCAATGGTCCCCATTGCGTTGAGGTCCTCCATGAGATGAGGAAACTTCTGCTGAACTTGGTCCCTGGTGAGCCACTTGCCCTGGTGAAGGCATTGGCCTGCTTTGACAACTCGATATAGTTGGATGTTCTGTTGGCGAGTGTTCTTGATCTGTGTGTCCATGATCCGATCAGTTGTCGCTTGTTCCATGCAATCTGGGTTTAATTCTGTGGGTGTGAGCTGCTCTGCAATGTCAGATGTGTCTAGCAGTGGTGGAAAGTATGGCCGCAGGCGATCCACATTGAACACTGGGTGTAGGCCAAGGAATGGGGGAATGCCGAGCTAAAATGAATTGTCTCCCACCGCCTTAGTAATGGTGTAAGGGCCATATCGGAGTGGTCTTAGTTTCCGATAGGCTCCAGTAAGGCGTTCCTTTTGTAGATGCAACCAGACTTTGTCGCCCACCTGAAACTTGTGTGGCACCCGATGTTGATCATGTCGCTGCTTGTACTTGGCATTTGATTTCTCCAGAATGTCATGGACCTGCTGGCGAATATGTTGGATGCGCTCAATGAAGCTGGTAGCCTTATCTGTTTCGGACTGGACATGAGCTGAAGCTGTGTGAGTAGCTGCAAGTGGTAGGGCCACATCAATGGGGCATAGTGGTTGGAATCCCAGGCCCACCTGAAAGGGGCTGTGGCCAGTCGAGCTGTGAAGAGCTCGGTTGTAACTGTGTTGAACATAGGGGAGGCTCTCATCCCATGTTCGTGGATGCTTTGAGTCGTACATGCGCAGAATGTGTACAATCATCCGATTGACAACCTCGGTCTGGCCATCAGTTTGAGGATGGAAGGCTGTGGACTTAGTGAGCTTGGTGTCCAACATTGACCAGAGACTGGACCAAAATGTGCTAAGGAACCGACTATCCCGATCTGAGATGATAGACTGCGGGATCCCAAAGTGCACCCATACTCGTTCAAAGAAGATTTTAGCAGTGGCTTCTGCTGTGATATTCTTCTTGCAGGCCGCCATAATGGCCATCTTCGAGAACCTATCGACGACCACAAAAACACAATCATTTCCATGCTTGGTGGAAGGAAGCCCTGACATGTAATCCATGGAGATGGATTCCCAAGGTCGACTAGGGGTAGGCAACAGGGTATAGAGGCCTTGCTTCTTGATGGTTGGTTTGGCAATGGCATAGGCAGTACATGATCTGATGTACTTCCCGACATCTTGTCGAAGATTTGGCCAATAGAAATACTTTTGTAGTACTGCCACTGTTTTCTCAACCCCGAAATGTCCAGCAGCCCGACTGTAGTGTGCTTCCCAAATCATTTTGGCACGCTCTCTTGAAGGAACACAAAGATGACCCAGGTGACATAACAGTGCACCTTGGAGGTGGAAATCTAGAACATGCTGACCCCCCAAGAGTGTCTGGTATGTGTGGCCAAAGTCTCGGTCACTTTTGTAGAGAAGTGGCCAATCAGAAGTCTCGTGCCCACAAGAGTTGAGCACGGTGGTTAATGCCATGATCGGAGGTCGACTGAGGCAATCTGCAACATGATTGGTGCTGCCCTTCTTGTACTTGATGTTCAGATGAAACTGTTGCAGATATGTAGACCACTTCTGATGTCGATCATTCTGCAGTTTCCCTTGGGTTTGTATGAACTGCAGGGGTCGGTGGTCTGTGTGGATGACTGTTTCCTTCCCCAAGATGTAATGCTTCCATTTTCGGCAGGCCTGCACGATGGAGTACATCTCTTTATCATAGGTTGGATACTTCCGGACTGTGTCTGAAAGCGTTTCACTGTGGTATGCCACTGGATGCCCGTGTTGAGTGAGGACTGCCCCAATAGCATAATCAGAGGCATCTGTCTCGACCTCAAATGGTTGTTGTAAATCTAGTAACGTGAGCACTGGTGCCGTGCAAAGGCAATCTTTCAGTTCTCTGAATGCCTTCTGTTGAGTTTCAGACCAAAAGAATTTCGCTTTTGCCCCTCCTTTGGTGACTTGACTCAAGGGCCAAGCGATATGAGAAAACCCCAACACGAATCTGCGATAGAAGTTGGCAAGGCCTAGGAAGCTGCGGAGCTCTGTCAGAGTGGTCGGGGATGGCCAATCCCGAATGACTTGGATCTTGGCCGGATCCACATGCACCCCCTGTTCATCAATAATGTATCCCAGATACTGGACCTGGGTCATGCCAAAAGTGCATTTCTCCAAATTGGCACACAGCTTGTGTTGCCGCAGTGTTTGAAGAACCTGTTGGATGTGTTGGAGGTGCTCTTCCTAACTCTGGCTGAAGATTAGAATGTCATCCAAGTATACTACTACAAATGAGTTGGTGAATGGCCGCAAGATGTCATCCATTAGCCTCATGAAGGTTGCAGGAGCATTCGTCAATCCGAAAGGCATGACCAACCATTCGAGGAGGCCCTCCTTGGCTTTGAAAGCAGTCTTCCACACATCAGAGGGTTCGATTGGTACCTGGTGGTACCCTGACTTCAGATCGATCTTGCTGAAGTACTTTGCCCCCTTTAGCTGGTCCAAGAGGTCATCAATCCGTGGGATCGGGTACCTATTGCAGATAGTGATCCTATTCAACGCCCGATAGTCAATACAGAGTCTCCAAGTCCCATCCTTCTTCTGTACCAGCATGATCGGGCTCCCACAAGGCGAAGAACTCGGACAGATGTGACCTTTCTGCAGCAACTCCTGAATCTGCCTCTTAATTTCATCGTTCTCTAGAACTGAACGCCGATAAATTGGTCCATTGGGTAGCGGCGCACCTGGGGTTAGATCGATGGAGTGCTTGACCTGACAGTGCAACGGCACCCCTGCAGGGGAGGTGAAGATGTCCTCGTACTCCTTCACGGCCTTATCCATCTGTAGTTGTCATACAGAGGGGTCCTGTCTAGAGGTCGCGGCCACCAGCTTCTTCTTTCCTTGAGGGCGTATCATTAGGAAAACAAACTTCCCAGTCTTGGAAATGAGCTTACTACATTGTTTTGCAGTAATCAAGGAGACAGCGGTAGGCGGTGCTACCTCTGGTATCCTGTACAACTTATTCCCCAATGTGACAATAACAGCCCGGGTCCTTGATTCATACACAGCATGTCGCTTCCACAAGTATGGTTGCCCTGATAATACATCACAAACTTCAAGGGGAGCGATGTCACACAATACCTCATCCGTGAAGGGCTTGATGTTGTTGTATGGAAGTCGACATTGTCGGCTCACGCGAAGATCCCGTCCTTGGTGAAGCCACCCGATGGTGTATGGTTGCGGATGTGTTGTGGTCGGTAAGCCCAACCGCTTCACGACCTCTGCTGAAATGAGGTTCTTTTGGCTCCCGCTATTGACAATGAACTATAGCGGGGATCCCTTTACCCACATCTGGGAGTGGAAGAGACGCTCCTCCTCCTCTGGATCTTCGGGTTCACCTTTCTGGATCTTGGCGGTAGCAACAGTGGCATTGGGATCCGCGTCAATGATCTACTTTCCTTTCTCATTACCCTTGTCGGGTTCTGACTCAGAGTCGGAACCCGAATCTGATTTTGGACCCTTTAGCTCGGCCACCAGTGACTGCTTGGCCCGACACTCACTGGTGTTGTGAGTGGAGCTCTTATGGAAATCACACCATTTTCCCGTGTCCTTTTTCGTCTTCGCGGTGTTATTCTTTGCCTGCAGCTTTGGCGGGTTGTCTTGGGCTGCCCCGCCTTGGCTCTGTCCTTTATTCTGCATTTTAGGGGCACCTTTCCCTTGCTTCAGATTCACAGATCCAAAGTCTCGCTTCTTTTGTTTAAACTTCTGCTCGACCTTAACGGCATATCGGTATGCTGCACCGAGCGAGGAGATGTTCAGGAACTGTATTTCTTCCTGAATGTATTTGTGCAGGCAACCGCGGTATTTAAGTATCAAATGCTACTCCGTATCCTTGATACCCAACTTTGTGCGAAGGGTATGGAAAATATTGGTGAACTCCCGCACGTCTTGGTCCCTTCCCTGCCGCAGCGTGGTCCATTTTATGTATTCATCCTCATAGCTTCCGACAGGGTAGTACTGCTCCTTTATGGCGTCGCGGAAGGAATCCCAGGTGGGTGCAGCTGAAAATAGCGAGCCGGTAGTTTCATCCTTCTGCTCGCAGTAGGTTTCCCACCAGTCTTTGACGTGGGGGGTTGCTTTGAGAAGAGCGAAAACAATCTTTTCCCGACTTGAAAAGTTATGAACAGAAAAATACCCCTCTAGCAGATTTAACCATTTATCTACCGCATCTGCGTCTATTTTACCCTCGAAGATGGGGATTTCAAAATTAACTTGTACCTTAAAGGGCGTGGCATTTCCAGAGTAGCTGCTGGAAGCCGAAGCGTCACCTCTGGGTAGCCGCTGAAGGATCTGGGCGAAACTGTCCATCATCGCGTTCCGCTGTTGCTCGAGGGCTTCTTCGAGCAAGATTTTGATAGGATCTCCTGCCCCCTCGTCTTTCTTCTCATCCACCATGGGAGGCCGTCAGGATTTGCACGGCCGGTCTTGTAAAGGTTCGACCAGTTCAAGCCCTAACTCCTTATATCCCGACCTCGTTGGGGACATGCAAAGAAAAACAGAGAAAAAGCAGACCGCTCTGATACCACTGATCCAGATTTAAGCAGGAACGCAACAAAACACAGAGATAACCATAACCATAAACAGATATATGAAACGGAAATAACAGTTTACTTCATTAATGTAGAACACTGAAATATGCTTACAAACAATAATGGAAATAACCCAGCTAGGGCGATGGTAGCTTATCTCTGAGAAGAGATGTGGTGGCTACATGCCTCTGAACTGTCTTACAATGAGGCTCGGAGGCCTATTTATTATTGAGAAACAGTGGGAAAACCCTTAACATTCCAAAACCTAACCCTAGGAGATGAAACGCCAAACTATGGGCCCCGTTTGGGGTAAATTGGTACATCAACTTCTCGGGGTCGTAACTTTGGCATACGATCTCCGTTTGACGCATACAATAGCTCGTTAGAAAGATCCATCTGAGCACTATCATTGTTGAAACAGGAAACACCGGTCCATTCCATGGACCCGTGTTGCCCCCAGATTCCCCAAAAAACGTCGTTTAGGGCCTCAAAACGGCTCCGGAAGTTCAGGACCCGAAAAACTGCTAAAAATAGTAAGTTGGGCTACAATTAAGGAAACTGAAAATGCTGAGAAGAACAAATGGTGGGGGTCTAGGTGGACTTGGCAGGTGGCCACCAAGATCCACCTGGATCATTGATCATTTTTGGATTTTCATCAATGCCTATATTACACTCCTGTACATCAGATTTTGCAAGTTCCATTTTAGGTTTCCTAGGAACATCATTTGAATCAAACAAATCTTCCAAAGGGGTTAATCCCTTAGGTAAGAAAATATCTTTGAGATTAATTACTTCAGTGTCTTCATTAATTATTTAATCAATCTCAACTTGCTAGGTTTTCTACATCTAACTTAGTAAATTTAGTAGGATAAAATCTATCTATTTCTTCACCTTCTATCTCATTTATTTCTAACTCATCCTTAAAGTCAAGATCTATGGATGTATCGGTGTCTATATTGTTATTTGCAAACTCTTCTTTTGAAATTAAAAAATTATTTATCTGATTATCATTAGAAAATGATTTCTAAATCTTCAAATTATCTGGAATTGCAGGTCTGTGCCTAACTTTAGTAGTGTATCGATGGTTAGGTTGGAAGGGTAACTTGCAGGTGCTGGAAAATATTGCTAAACTATGAGCCTGCATATTGTGCTTTCTGGAAATTACTGCAAGCTTGGTTTCTAAGAAAGTGTTAAGTATTTCTATAATGGTTCCTCTATAACAACTTAATCTAGGGTCATTTGTCATAAATACAACATCAATCTATTTTATAACTAGCTCAAAGTCTCCCATGACAGAAACTCTTTTAGCTCGTAGACTCCTAACTAACTTAAGACCTAGAATTAGTGCTTCATACTTGGCCATATTGTTAGTACATTTAAAATTCAGTCTATGTGCATGGTCTTCTGAGTGATTATTCTCCAAATTATATATCCACACTCCTGCTCCTGCTCCAAACTTATTGACTGACCCATCAAATTCAAGATGCCATAATATCTCATGCTCATAATTTTCATCATTCGGTGCAACAATTTTTCCTTATTTATAGCAATTTGGCTACCTTTTTAATTAGAAAGTTCTAAAGTTTGGTTAGTTTAATTTTGAATAGAAACTGCGATTTCTTTTGGTTCTGTATCAATATTGTCTAAAAGAGTTTCTTGTGTTTTATCAATATTATATAGGATAAAGGAATCAATGTCTGAATGTACGGAGTAGATAGGAAAGTTCTAAGGCCGATCCTGGCTACTTACCATGTATTCCATTAAGGTTTCTCAGTACAGTTTCTTAGGTTACCCAAAGACAAATATTGTTGCATATGACATATCAAGTTGTAAAGATCCCTGAAGTTTGGCTCCCTATGATTTGGATAACAACATGCCATACTTTGGTGGGATGTTAGCAACCACAATATCCATAAGGATGCTTTTTGCAGGATATTGAACTAAGGTAACACACAAATCTTTAATCGATCCTAGACACTTTACTTGACTTGAGTCAAATGAGAATAAGTCCTTGTAAGGCCTTGTGATGTCTAGGTTTAATTTTTCCATCATTGATTTAGGCATTAAGTTGTGAGAGTCCCCAAAATCCAACATTGCATTGTGTAGAATTTGGTCATGGATGCTAAGGCTAATGCAGAAAGGTGGTACTCCTCCTTCCAGTGGTTTTCCATTAACATCTGGACCAAATATGAGTTCTAGTTGGTCATCAAACAGGTTGACCAAATCCTCATTTTCAACAATATTTAAGGTCTAGTTTATCTGTGATTTGTAAGTTTCATTCTTGATTAGTTTTGTTAAAGGAACTAAAATCTTTAGCTTAGCTACCTCTGCTCCTAGATTAAATGGTAAAGAGGCTTTCTTTATTTGATGGTTTTGAATTTTCATAGTAGGGATTTGTGTGGGGTGGTCTTCTTTTCCTTTATTGTGGACCTCTTTATGTGGGTTTTCAAATCTGGTGTTTTGAGGTTTGTCCACTGGTTCTTTAGGGGGAATTGAAGTGGATGGTTGATCATTAGAAGATTGATTAGGGGTTATATCTACAATGGTGGGGCCAAAAGGATTCTAGTTTTGCCTGGGGAGAATCTTGAGGATTTTAGAAACCGGGCTTATTTGATTTTCTTGGGTTGGTTTTGCATTGTTTTCTTGGTTTGGTCAGGAATATCAGAGTTCTTTTTACTCCTTAGGTTATATTGTTTATGCACTTCAAAGATGGCAGAATTGTATCCTTTTTTATAATCAAATGACTCTCTAGACTGGATCTACAATTGTTGTATCATATGCAGTTTCTGCTCATATTGGGTTAGGAAAACACTATCCTCATCATCTAATACCATCAGGTTAATCTTTGTATCTTGTCCTGCATCTTCTGGATGGGATGCTTCTGCATAATTTTATGCTACGAAACCAACTCAAAAAGATAGAAAAGATAGTTGAACGCCTTAGAATTCAGCCTCTTCGAGGGGGAAACCTCCTTTCTATATATAGGAGTCTAAGGGGTCACAATATAACCAAGCTGACCTAACAAAAATAATATAAAGGAACAAAAATAACAATAGAGGGATTCTATGGGGCATAGTAATAACAATATGGGGACAATAGGGGCACAACAATATTAATAAGGGATACAACTACACTATTAATGGGGGCATCACTAGTATTATAGGGACCTAACATGCCCCTCTCCTTCAAAAAAGTGTTGTCCTCAACGCTTGAGTAGTTCTGGATGCTTCTGTATAAAATTATCATCCTCCTGTGTGGAATCTTCAGTGGATAAGTTCTTCCACTTGATGAGATACTCTAAAATGGATTGATTTTGTAGTTGTCGAGTTCTTGTTTCTATGACCGCTTCCGATTCCAATATAATTTTTCCTTCCTCATCAAGTTCTGGGAATATTGTTTGAACTAGGAGCTTGTCACCTATAACCTTATTTAAACATGAAACATGGAAAACTGGGCGCACTCGAGAAGCTGCAGGAAGCTCCAATTTGTATGCCATAGTACCAATCTTTTGCAACACCTTGTACAGACCATAATACTTTAGTGACAATTTGTTATCCTTCTTAGCTTGCTTGAGGGACATTTGTTTATATGGTTGTAACCATAGGAATACCCAATCACCTACATCAAAACTTATTTCACTTCGATGTTGATATACCTATTGTTTCATTCTATTCTGTGCCAACACGAGGTTATCCTCTAAGAGTTGGAGAACTTGTTGTTGATGCTTGATGTGATGTTCCACTGCTTGAACCTTAGAATTTTCTCTAAGATATGATGTGATGGATGGTGGCTAATATCCATAAAGTGCCATAAATGGGGTCATTTTTGTTGCAGTATGGAAGGAAGTGTTATACCACCATTCAACTAGAGGCAACCATTTGACCCATTGTGTCTATTTATCAGATACAAATCAACGAAGATATCCTTCCAAACATTTGTTTACTATCTTTGTTTGCCCATCAGATTGAGGATGATAAGATGAGCTATGAGCTAACTGAGTACCAAGACAAGAAAATAATTTTGTCCAAAAATTTCCTATCAAAATGGGATCTCTATCACTTACAATAATCTTTGGGTTTCCATTTAGCTTTTGAATTGTTTCCATAAATGCCGTAGAAACTGTACTGGCTTTAAATGGATGTGATAATGCACAAAAGTGTGCATACTTGGTAAGTCTGTCAACTACCACCATGATGACACTCTTTCCCTCAAACTTGGGTAAACCTGTGATAAAATCCATTGAAACCTCCTCCCAACGTTGGCTTGGAATGGATAAAGGTTGTAATAGACCTGGTGTCTTAATTGTTTCAGCTTTATTTTTTTGGCATACCAAACACTCTGCCACAAAATTTTGAATATCTGATTTAAGGCCATCCCAAAAAAAGTATTTCTTAACCTTGTGGTAAGTTTTTAAAAATCCTGAGTGCCCTCCTAAGGGAGAAGCGTGCAATTCCAGAAGAATCTTTTGTTTGAGTTGGAAATTCTTACAGAGGTATAAGTGATCTTTGTACCACAACGAATCATTTTTCCACCTAAATGTATTAGATGTACTGGAATCTTGTTGTAACTTTCGAATAAGTTCCCAAACTTCTTCATCATTCTTCCATTCCTCCCTTGCTTCGTTTATCCAATCTGGTTGGATAATAGAAATGGTGCACAACAATGCTTCCACATCCTCTTCCTTTCTTGAGAGTGCACCTCCCACAACATTTTTCTTCCCTTTTTTGTATATGATTTTAAAGTCATAACTCAACATATTTATGACCCATTTTTTTTGTTCTTCAGAGGATAATCTTTTTTCTAAAAAGTATTTAAGGCTATCATGATCCGTTTTTACCTTGAAGTGTCTCCCCATTAGGTAGGGTTGCCATTTCTTAAGTGCATGTAGTATTGCCAACATTTCCTTCTCATAAATTGCTTTGTATAAATACTTTCCCTTGATTGGACAACTTTCGAAAGCAATGGATCTTTCATCTTGCATTAAAACAGCACCAATTCCATTTCTGGAAGCATCACATTCCACAATGAAGGTTTTTGTGAAGTCTAGTGTAGCTAAGACCGATGCTTGGCACATTGCCTCTTTAAGATATTCGAAGGCTTTTGTTGCTTCTGGAGTCCATGAAAATGCATCTTTCTTCAACAATGTTGTTAGAGGTGCTGCTATTTTCCCATAATTCTTAACAAACTTGCGATAATACCCTGTCAACCCGAGAAATCCTCGCAAATTCTTTATGGATCTGGGGATTTCCCATTCCTTAATTTTTATCAGGAAAACTAGTTTCCATTTAGAGCTTCTAGTCCCACTAAGACGGGTATCTATCTTAGAAACAAAAAAACTAAAGTCACTTGTGTTTTCCTTTATGACAGATAGATGAGAAAGAAGCAGAGAGTACCGACCTCAGTCTTTCGCTTGGCTCCTTGCTTGTTTCCTTTCTCCTTTGATAGAACTTCGCCACTCCTTCCTTACTTGTCCCGCTTCAAAGAGCACTTGTAGAGTCAAAGCACCATAATACCATCAAAGCATAGAGATCTATAATCATAAATAATATAGGATCAAATGTATATTAACCATACAAATGCATATATCAATACAAGATTCAGAGATATACAAGAACATGGAGGAAAATTCAAATAGCTTTATTGATATAAGTAGTAGAAGAGAGGATTACAACCCATTGGTCTGACCCAGTGCCATCCTCCCAGCATGAAAGCTCTCTTCACCTCATCAAAATATTAGATCACCCAAAAATATAATGTTGCATAGAGAAACCAATGACACTTCCTTACAAAATACAAGATTCCAACCTTTGGATCTCTAGGATGGGAGATCCATATATAGATGTTTGCAGGGGGGTGAGTCATCTTCTAGGATTTTGATTAGTGTCGTATCTCTGATAGTTCTTGGTTCTACTTGGAGATTTCATGATCTCTTACTCATCACTGGGCAAATTCAGAGAGGCAAGTTTCAAATGAGCAACTTCTAGAAGATTCTCAGGGTCTCCACCTAGCAAAATTCTTCTGCCATTTGTCTGCTCTCACTCATCGCACCCTACAGAAGGGCTTCTCAGTATGTATTGCACTTTTTGCATGTGGCAGGTGAGATGAATCGCACCCTTAGCACTGAGCAGTCTATATGGTCCAGTTTTGACCAGTTCTCAGTAGTTCTTTAGGGAGAACTTCTGGGAGATGATGTAATCAGCTAACCTTGCTCTTTTAGGGTATGAAACAACAATTTTAGGGACATAGAAGCCCTTGTTTTATGGACATATGTGTTTGGGGTTGTAGTGCCCAAATATGTCTATAACAGTTTCCCCCTAAAGCATGAGGTCGTAAATCTTTTTTATGTCGGTTGAAATGATTTATCATGAGGATCCAACGTTTTTCGAACTGGAAGGTGACCTGTAATAAGATACAATACAATACATTATCCTCATAATATTTTCATGATCTGACTGAGGCAAGCATTCCCATGCTCAGCTTTATAAATTCATTTTCATGTACATAAGATAGACAACCGTCTATGTGGCAAACTGATGATTCTAGTAGAGCCATCATCCTTTGGCTTGGATGACTATCTATGCAGCAATGATGTACATTTGATGTCTTTATTTTCCTGAATATATCATAGCTCAGATGGATGAAACTAGATCTGGGGTCTTCAAACTTCGCCTGAAGTACAAGTCGATCCATGTGAAAAGATGTTCTGATGTCGAACATGGAAAGACATCACCTGATTACCAGCTAATGATGTAGGTTGTTAACAGGCGTGAGAGGAATCACCGATAATGATAATGACCCTCAAGGTACTATAGTACAATTCACGTGGTGTGAATACATGAGTTGATGTCAAACACCACGCAAAATATTTCGATTGAAGTCCATTAATGTAAACATGTCACTGGAAGTGAGAAACTTGCCATTGAGGCATGCAAGCTTCAAAGTACTGAAAGGGTTTTTCCTAGGTCGACTTCTTGGATAATGAGCTGATGTCGACAAGAAGTGACCCGTCATAGGAGGGCATTAATGAATTCCACATCTATGATATGGAACAGAGCAAATGATTTTGTGGAGGTGAAAATGATTTGATGATACAAGGTTCAGGGTGGCGGTCATGAAAGAATGAAGCGTGAAGGTATTGTAGCAGATGAGACACAAGTTGGGTTGGTGAATTCTCTGAGCGACTTCTCTTGAACATATCAGCGACACTGAAATGGATTGGTAGTGTTAACCCAAAAAGTGGATGGTACGGTGGACCAATGGTGATATGACCGGTGAACTAAATAACCCAACCTGACTCAATCATGGTGATGGAGTGAAAGTGTCATGTTCAAGAGCGACTTGCTACCAATAAAGTTTCTTCAAGTTTTCTTCCCAATTTCCCCAATCATTTATGACCGGTACCTCTTTATTTTTGTCAAGCTTGAGGAGGATAACATATGCTTGTTCTCTAATTTTCCCTTTGGGATAACCCGTCGCCATGTTTTGACGAGCCTAGCGACAGT
>Ga0115844_100361_pt1 | contig 12653 bp, 5 predicted proteins | sample InSIn1gowninarea_FD_83858 | JGI IMG/M metagenome (GOLD analysis project Ga0115844, IMG submission 83858) | reverse complement strand
ACAGAGATCCCATTTTCACTAGAAATTTTTGGACAAAATTATTTTCTTGTCTTGGTACTCAGTTAGCTCATAGCTCATCTTATCATCCTCAATCTGATGGGAAAACTGAGATAGTAAACAAATGTTTGGAAGGATATCTTCATTGCTTTGCATCTGATAAATAGACACAATGGGTCAAATGGTTTCCTTTGGCTGAATGGTGGTATAACACTTCCTTCAATACAACAACAAAAATGACCCCATTTATGGCACTTTATGGGTATCAACCACCATCCATCACATCATATTTAAGAGAAAATTCCAAGGTTCAGGCAGTGGAACATCACATCGAACATCAACAACAAGTCCTCCAACTCTTAAAGGATAACCTCGTGTTGGCACAAAATAGAATGAAACAACAGGCAGATCAACATCGCAGTGAAAGAAGTTTTGATGTAGGTGATTGGGTATTCCTACGGCTACAACCATATAAGCAAATGTCGCTAAAGCAAGCTAAGAAGGATAATAAATTATCACCAAAGTATTATGGTCCGTACAAGGTGTTGCAAAAGATTGGTACTATGGCATACAAATTGGAACTTCCTGCAGCTTCTCGATTGCACCCAGTTTTCCATGTTTCATGTTTAAAGAAGGTTATAGGAAACAAGCTCCTAGTTCAAACAATATTGCCAGAACTTGACAAGGAAGGAAAAATTATATTGGAACCGGAAGCAGTCACAGAAACAAGGACTCGACAACTACGAAATCGATCAATTTCAGAGTATCTTATCAAGTGGAAGAACTTATCCGCTGAAGATTCGACATGGGAGGATGAGAATTTTATGCAGAAGTATCCGGAACTACTCAAGCGTTGAGGACAACACTTTTTTGAAGGCGAGGGGCATGTTGGGTCGCTATAATACTAGTGATTACCCCATTACTATTGTAGTTATACCTCTTATTTATATTGTTGTGCCCCTATTACGCCCATGTTGTTATTTCTATGCCCCAAAGAATCCCCCTATTGTTATTTTTGTCGCTTTATATTTTTATTGTTAGGTCGGCTGGGTTATATTATGACTCCTTAGACTCCTATATATAGAAATGAGGTTTTTTCATTTGAATCATCCAAGAATTGTTCATTTATGTAATGTAAAGGAGTTTTCCCCCTCGAAGAGGCTGAATTCTAAGGCGTTGATCTATATTTTCTATCTTTTCTTGAGCTGGTTTCATAACAGTGTTTTTTGGAGCCATGGGACATCTTGAGTCCAATAGCGATACAAAATGTTTGATGTCGTCCATTTTTTTTTAGTTAATTTGATTTTCATCTTTTAAGTAATCTTGAGGAGGCCATTCTTAATCAATAATCTTGGCCAACAAATTCTTAGTCTATTGGATGTGCTAGAAAAATGTCCCTTAGATAAACAAAACAAAAAATATTGTTTTAACCTTTTGGATGTCCTAGAAAAATGTCCTTTACATAAGTAAATAAAAAATGTTAAAAAGAAAATGGGCACTATCTTATCTCTAATATGCATAGTGGTCCAATTTAGATCTTAAAACTTCACACTTGATACAAAATAATCCATTTTTTGGTACCATGTTTTGGATGACTATTCAAGACCATATAGACTTGCAAGAATTACTTATGTTTTTCAACATAGATATATTGTGTGTCAAATATATCTCCTCTTCTAAAATCACCATATTGGAATGATGTCTTGGCATTCCTCTATCCTATTTCTAAATCAAAACTTTATCCTACCTGTAATAAGCACTTGGATATACAATTTTGTCAAATAAAACTCCTCCTCTAAAGTCATCATATTAGAATGATTCCTTCACATTCCTCTATCCCATTTCTAAATAAAAATTTTCTCCTAGAGATAATAATAACTTGATAAATGTCATTTTAGTAGCCACTAAAAATATGTCACTCAAAGTTCGTTTCCACAACTTCAAAATATTCTTCTAAAACCAATATCACCTTGTACTTTTGAAAGGTGCTATTGAATTTATCTTTTCCTCTCAGTCTATAAGAAAAAAAAATAAGTATTCTTTCATATATATATATATATATATATATATATATATATATATATATATATATATATATATATATATATATATATATATATATATATATATATATATATATATATATATATATATATATCAGATACCATTAATTTTCATTTGCCAAATTTAAGAGAAATAAGATATTTCCAATTCTAGTCTTATGTTATTCTCCCAAGTCACAAAATTTTCTAATTGGAAATTGTAATTCTAGAGTTTTGAATTCATCAAGAATGAGTAGTTTACTAGATTTTTATGACGAGGAAGAGGAAGAATAATTATGGATTTTCTGAATACTATACTCACTTCAATTCTATAATATTATTGTTCATACTTTATGAGCAAATTATTTTCCAAAAATTAAATATATCATGTTGCTAAGTCTTAACACCACTTTAGAAGATTGGTTCATATAGAAATATTATAGAGAAATCAAAATATTAGGTCATACTTGATGAGAAAAGTGTTCTCCAAAAAATAAATATATCATGTAGCTAAGTCCTAACACCACTTTAGAATATTGTTTTATATAAAAAAATTATAGAGAAATCAAAATATTAGAAATACCTCCTTAGAAATTTCCAATTTTCTTGCCAATCTAAATTTTCATTTTGGAGTATATAATCTCTAGTTTGTTGCATTTTTTTCCAAGAAAACAAGAGGTAAATTTCAAGATCAAATACGTGATGGGCCTAGTGTATGTTTATTGCAAACACCCCAAAATAATTTAAGGTGGTGGGACAAATGTTAGCCTATATTAACTTCCCTAAATGAAAGTGTGGGCTTATTATCCCCACCACATAATCTCATATAAAAATATCAAAGTCCCAATCAATCCCATATCAACATGACAACCGACCAAACATTAAAAAGTTAGCAAGAATAGATTCATGGATGGAACAGGAATTGGTAATATAACATCCATATACTAAAATAAATATGTACAAACAAGGTATATCCATTAATACTCCTCTACCTAAGAAATATGCAAAATCAGGCAAAAAAAAAACTCAAAAAATCTATGAGATGTCCCACCTAGGACTAAAGAGGTAGAGATAAAATTGTATTCAATAGAGTTGGGAAGAAATTTCAAAAGAACCTCACTTTTAGTTAAAATTTCCAATTCTTAAACAAACATATTCTTCCCTAGTGGGGTAGGGAAAGGGACCTTCAAAGTAGAAAAACCAACTAGCATAAAAGATTCGTTCATAATTTCTAGATATCAATAAGGATTTTGGCAGTTAAAACCCATTTCTCAGCCCAAATATGGACCTCTATTACTTCTCAATAGAAGAAAGGGTTAGTATTTGAGATGGATTTAAAAAAAACCAAATATAATTAGCCCTCATATAGTGTAGTTCATAATGTGATGGAATTTGGAAAAAAACAATTCTAATTGGCCCTCATATAATATCATTCATAGATTATGTAAGGAACCCCAAAATGACAAATTATAATGATTTGTACGAATTTGAAGGATATTAATATATAATTGGGTCAAAATTGTTTTGCATAGAAAAACTACATATATGTTTTATAATGACTTAGCGACATATGAATAATGCCAAGATCCTAGTTTCTAAAGTTCCATGATCAATTGAAGCAACTAAGGTTTTCCATTAGGGAAAAGAAATTCAAAATATAAAACTACATGGATGCATTATATATTTTGAGGTAGAGGCAAAATATGTAGAGTCTTTCAAACCATTACTGTAACCCAAAGAGGTGTAAATGTCAGCCCTAAATAAAATATTCAAAGTTCTAAACTTTGAGCATGCAAATACCCCTCAAATAGTTCAGGTTGAGAAAACAAACGAATTCCTTTTGTCTATTATTATAGAAAGAAACACAATGATTCAATAACTCCAAGAACATGATTATAAGATAGTGTAGGTGGTCCCAATACATATATTATGTAGCTTCTTGTTATTCTAGTGAGAAAGCTATTTTTCTTCTAGATGCTTTAGATGAATTTTCCATCACAATAATGTGTTAATTGATAGAAGTAGAATTGGAAAAGTATAAGAAGCTTTGCGAAGTTTATTCATATGAAGCCAACCTTTTAATAAAAGAGATACAATTCTTATAACTTATTTCACATAAAAGATTCATTCATCCTTTCTAGATATTACTTAGGAGTTTCAAGGTTTAAACCCATTTTTCAGGCCAAATATGGGGCCTCTATTACTTCTCAATAGAAGTAAGGGTTACTCTTTGAGATGGATTTTGAAAAAAACCAATTCTAATTGGCCTTCATATAGTGTAATTGAAAGATTATGTCAGGAACCCGAAAATGACAAATTATTAATGTTTATATGAATTTGAAGGATGTTAATATATAATTTGGTTGAAATTGTTTTGCATAGAAAAACTACATGGATGTTTCATAATGACTTAGCCATATATTAATAATGCAAAGATTCTAGTTTCTAATGTTACATGATCAATTTAAGCAAGAAAGGTTTTCCATTAGGGACAAGAAAGTCATAGTATGGAAACTTGTTAAAGAAACACTTGTTCTAAAATGTTATAAAATTCTTAGGGTTTAAGGTTTGGGGTTTACTGTTTATAAGGGATTAGTAAATGATTTTAATAAACACTGAAATAAAAGTTACAAAACAAATTTTAAAATATTATAAAATGCTTAGATTTTAGGATTTAAGGTTTAGGGTTTAGGGTTTCACGCTTGGGGTTAAGAGTTCAAGGCTTAGGGTTTAGGGTTTAGGGTTTATAATGCTTTAGTAAATTATTTTAATAAACATTTAAATAAAAGTTACAACATGATTTTTAAAATTTTATAAAATGATTAGGGTTTAGGGTTTAGGGTGGTTTAGCATTTAACTTTTATGGTTTATAAGACTTTAGTAAATGGTTTTAATCAAGGCTTCAATGAAAGTTACAAAATTCTTCTCAAAATGATATAGAACGCTTAGTGTTTAGTGTTTACAGTTTGGCCTTTGGGATTTAGGGTTTAGGGTTTATAATTCCTTAGTAAATGATTTTAATAAAAAATTAAATAAATCTTCCAAAACAATTTTTAACTTGTTATAAAATGCTTAGGTTTTAGGGTTTTAGGTTTTGATTTTGGGTTTAGGGTTTAGGTTTTAGGGTTTATAACATTTTAGTAATTTCTTTTAATAAGCGCTTAAATAAAAGTTACAAAACAATTTTTAAATTTTTATAAAATGCTTAGGATTTAGGTATTAGGGTTTCAGGTTTATAGTGTAGGGTTGAGGACTTATAACACTTGATTAAATTCTTTTAATAAAACCTTAAATAAAAGTTATGGACTTCTTTTTAAAATTTTATAAAATGCCAACTATTTAGGGTTTAGATTTTAGGGTTAGAGGTTTATTTTTTGGGATTTAAGGTTTATGGTTTTAAATTTAGGGTTTATAACACCTTATTAAAATCTTTTAATAAACAGTTAAATAAAATTTACACAACGCTTTTTAAAATGCTATAAAAAACCTAGCATTTATGGTTTATGGTTTAGGGTTTAGGGTTAAGGGTTTATGGTAGAGTGTTTAAGGTTTATAAAATGCTTAGGTTTTAGGTTTTAGGGTTTTGTGATTTAGGGTTTAGGGTATATGGTTTGTAACAATTTAGTCAATTATTTTAACAAACACTTAAATAAAATTTACAAAATCATTTTTAAAATGCTATAAAATGTTGAGGGTTTAGGGTTTGGGTTTTAGGGTTTAGGTTTTATGGTTTTAAGTCTAGGGTTTAGGGTGTAGATTTTAGGGTTTAGAGATTATGACACTTTAGTAAATTATTTTAATAAACATTTAAGTAATAGCTACAAAACACTTTTTTAAATGTTATAAAATACTTAGGGTTTAGGGTTAGGGGTTTATGATTTAGTGTCTAGGGTTTAAGGTTTATAGCACTTTAGTGTTTAGGTTTTAGAGTTTAGGGTTGGGGTTTAGGTTTTAGGGTTTAGGGTTTAGGGTAAAGCATTTGCAGTTTAGGGTTTAGGGATTTGATTTTACGGTTTAGGGTTTAAAACACTTTATAAAATGCTTAGGGTTTATGTTTTAAGATTTTAGGTTTAGGGTTTAGGGTTCATGTTTTCAGTTTTATAACACCTTAGTGATTTTTTTAATAAACACTTAAATAGAAGTTACAAAACACTTCTTAAAATGTTGTAAAATGCATAGGGTTTAGCGTTTAGGATTTGGGGTTTACGGTTTATGGTTTACGTTTTGGGGTTTAGGGTTAAGATTTTGGGTTTAGGTTTTAGGGTATAGGGATAGAACACCCCACCTTAAGCAGGTATTTGCTACTATAGATTACACATAATGCATTCATCCCATGGAACCTCAAGGATTTACGAAGAAAAATAAATAAGAGGAAAAAGGTTTATCAAGAAGGGTGGAAAAACAAAGGTCATTGTATCTCATGTAACAGAATTTTCTCCCTCCTACACTCACATACCCAAGTGTGGTCTTCCCTTATTATAGAAATTGATAAAAATATCAAGGTTTATGGTTTAGGGATTAAGATTTTGGGTTTAAGTTTTAGGATTTAGGGTTTATAACATTTTAGCAAATTCTTTTAATAAGCACTTAAATAAAAGTTACAAATAGTTTTTAAAATGCTATAAAATTCGTAGGTTTTATGGTTTAGGGTTTATAAAAATTTAGTAAATGTTTTTAATATACACTTAAATAAAAGTTAAAAAACACTCTTTAAAATGTTATAAATTAATTAGTTTTTAGGTTTTAGGGATTAGGGTTTAAAGTTTATAACACTTTAGTAAATTATTTCAATAAACACCTAAAAAAAGTTTCAAAAAACTTTTTAAAATCTTATGAAATTCTTAGGGTTTAGGTTGGCTTTAGCGTTTGGGATTTGGGGTAGAGTTTATAACACTTTAGTAAATTTTTGTAGTAAACACTTAAATAAAAGTTACAAAATCCTTTTTGAAATGCTATAAAAGGTTTAGGTTTTTCATTTTAGGGTTTATAGTTTAGGCTTTATAACACCTTAGTAGATTAGTTTGATAGAAACTTAAGTAAAAGTTATAAAAATTGTTTTAGAATGATATAAAATTCTTAGGGTTTAGGGTTTATAAGACATTATTAAATTCTTAGGGTTTAGGGTTAAGAGTGTAGGGTTCATAAGACTTTAGTAAATCCGGTTAATAAAAACTTAAATAAAAGTTGGAATTTTTTTAATATGTTATAAAATTCTTAGGGTTTATACTTTAGGGTTTATGCTTTGTGGTTTGGAGTTTAGAGTTTATGGTTTAGGGTTTATAACACTTTAGTAAATGATTTAAATAAACACCTAAATAGAAGTTACAATATGTTTTTCAAAATGTTATAAAATTATTATGGTTTAGGATTTAGGGTTTAAGGTTTAAGGTTTAGGTCTAGAATTTAGGTTTTAGCATTTAGGGTTTCAGGTTTAGATTTTAGGGTTTAGGGTTTAGGGTTTGTGGTTTACATTTTAGAGTTAAATAAAAAGTACAAAAGGATTTTTAAAATTTTATAAAATGCTTAGCGTTTAGGGTTTAATGTTCAGAGTTTGGGGTTTAGGGTTTAAGGTTTGGGGTGTAGGGTTTAAGGTTTATGATTTAGGCTTTATGGTTTGGGGTCTAGAGGTTACACTTCATAAGACTTTAGTAAATGATTTTAATAAACACCTAAATAAAAGTTTCAAAGTACTTTTTAAAATGTTATAAAATGAATAGGGTTTAGGGTTCGGGGTTTAACGTTTAGGGTTTAAGGTTTGGGATTTAGGTTTAGGTTCAGTGTTTATTGTTTAGGGTCTACAACACTTTATCTTTAATAAACACTTAAATAAAAGTTACAAAACAATTTTTAAAATGTTATAAAATCATTAGGGTGTAGTGTTTACTCTTTAGGATTTAGGGTTTAGGGTTTGGAGTTTAGGGTTGAGGGTTTACGTTTTTGTGTTTAATGTTTATGTTTTTTCTTTAGGTTTTATGGATTTGTGTTTATGGTTTAGGGTTTATAACATTTTAGTAAATTGTTTTAATAAACGCTTTAATAAAAGTTACAAAATTTGTCTTAAATTATTATAAAATTCTTAGGGTTCACAGTTTAGGTTTTAGGGTGTGTGGTTGAAAGTTTATAAAAAATTAGTAAATTATTTTAATAAAAACTTAAATAGAAGTTATAAAACACTTTTAAAAATGTTATAAAATGCCTATGGTTTAAGGTTTAGTTTATAGGGTTTACGGTTTAGGGTTTTGGGGTTTAGAGTTTTAGGCTTGGTGGTTTAGGGTTTATAAAACTTTATTAAGAGATTTTAATAAACACTTGAAAAACTTACAAAACACTTTTTAAAATGTTATTAAATGATTAGGATTTAGGGTTTAGGATTTCAGTTTTAGGATTTAGCGTTTAGGGTTTATGCTTTATAACACCTTAGTAAATTCTTTTAATAAACAATTAAATAAAAGTTACAAAATTATTTTTATTAGATCATAAAATTGTTATGTGTTAGGGTTTGGGTTTTAGGGTTTAGTGTTTAGAGTTTATGGTTTTGGATTTATAAAACTTTAGTAAATTATTTTAATAAAAGCTTAAATAAAGGTTACAAAGTGCTTGTTAAAATGTTATAAAATTCTTAGGGCTTTAGGTTTAGGGTTATAACACTTTATTAAATTCTTTTAATAAACACTTAAAAAGGTTACAAAAATGTATTTTAAAATGTTATAAAATTCCTAGTGCTTAGGGATAGGGTTTATTGTTTAGGGTTTGTGATTTATAACACTTTGATAAATTCCTTTAGTAAGAACATAACAAAAAAGTTTCAAAAAGCTTGTTAAAATGTTATAAAATGCTTAGGCTATAGGCTTTAGGATTTAAAATTCTATAAATTGTTCACAGTTTATGGTTTAGGGTTTATAAAACTTTAGTAATTGATTTTAATAATCACTTAAAAAAAGTAAGAAAATTCTTGTTAAAATGTTATAAAATACTTAGGGTTTCGAGTTTAGGCTTTACAGTTTAGGATATTGGTTTTAAAATGTTTACGGTTTAGAATTTAGGGTTTATGGTTTAGCGTTCACAAGATGTTAGTAAACTATTTTTATAAACATTAAGAAAAGTTACAAAACGATTTTTAAATTGCTATAAAATGCTTAATGTTTAGGGTTTAATGTTTAGGTCTTATAACACCTCAATAAATTCTTTGAATAAACACTTAAAAAATGTTAGAAAACACTTTTTAGAATGTTATAAAGTTCTGAGGGTTGAGGGTTTAAAATATTATAAAATTCTTAGGTTTTAGAGTTTAGGGTTTAGGGTTTATATAAATTTAGTAAATCCTTTTAATAAACAATTAGAAGAGAGTTACAAAACACTCGCAAAAAAGTTATAAAATGCTCAGGTTTTAGGTTTGAGGGACACTTTAGTAAATTCTTTTAGTAAACACTTAAAAAAAAATTACGAAACTATTGTTAAAATTTTATAAAATTCTTAGGGTGTGGGTTTTAGGGTTTATGGTATATAACACTTTAATAAATTCTTTTAATAAACACTTTAAAAAGTTACAAAGTTCTTATTAAAATGTTATAAAATATTTAGGGTTTAGGGTTCTAAAATGTTACAAAATCCTCCCGAAATTGTAATAAAATTCTTAGGGTTTAGGGTTTATAACATTTAGTAGATTCTTTAAATAAACACTTAAAAAAAAGTTACAAATGCTTGTTAAAATTTTATAAAATACTTAGAGTTTAGGTATTGGGGTTTAAAATGTTATAAAGTGCTTATGGTTTAGGGTTTTGGTTGGAGGTGTGGATATTAGGTTTTAGGGTTGGTGGTTTATTATGCTTTAATAAATTCTTTTAATAAATGCTTTAGAATTTAGGGTTTTTATGATTTATGGTTTCTTATGGTTTTTAGGGTTTAAGGTTTTTCAAGTTTTAAGGTTTGGGGTTTAAGGTTAAGGGTTTAGGAATTAGGGGTTTATGGTTTACAACACTTTAGTAAATTCTTTTAGTAAACACTTAAATAAAAGTTACAAAACACTTTTTAAAATATCATAAAATCCTTACGTTTTAGGGTTTGGGGTTTAGGGCTTAGGGTTTAGTGTTTGGGTTTTGGAGTTTAGGTTTTAGAGATTTTAAGACCTTAATAAATGCTTTCAAGCTTTAGGCTTTAGGGTTTAGTGTTTATAAGAACTTAGTAAATTATTTTAGGGTTTATCCTTTAGGACTTAAGCATTAGGATATAGGGCTTGGGGTTGATGTTTTATAACACTTTAGTAAATTATTTTAATAAAAACTTAAACAAAATATATAGAACGCTTTCTAAAATTTTATAAAATTCTTAGTGTTTATGGTTTACCATTTGGGGTTCACGATTTGGGATATAGGGTTTCGGGTTTACGGTTTAGGATTTAGGGTTTATGGTTTAAGGTTTATGGTTTATGATTTATAACATTAAAGTTAAAAATTGCTTTTTAAAATATTAAATAAAATAGCGTTTAGGGTTTCGGGTTTAGGATTTATAACACTTTAGTAAATTATTTTATAAACACTTAAATACAAGTTTAAAATGATATAAAATGATTAGGGTTTAGGTTTTAGGGTTTGGGGTTTTAAGGTTTAGTGTTACAAGTTTATGATTTAATGTTTATAAAAATTTAGTAAATGCTTTTAAGAAGAAGTTAAACAAAAGTTAAAAAACACTTTTTTTAATGTTGTAAAATGTTTAGGGTTTAGGATTTAGGGTTTATAACACTTTAGTAAATGATTTTAATAAACTCCTAAATAAAATTTAGAAAACACCTTTTAAAATGTTATGAAATACATAGGGTTTAGGTTTTAGGGTTTTAGGTGTAGCGTTTTGGGCTTGGTGTTTATGCTTTATAGCACTTTAGTAAATTATTTTAATAAACACTTAAATAAAAGTTACAAAACAATTTTTAAAATGATATAAAATGATTAACGTTTAGGGTATAGGGCTTATGTTCAGTGCTAGGTTTTAGGGTTTATAACAATTTAGTAAGTTATTTTTTAAAAAAGTTAAATAAAAGCTAGAAAACACTTCTCAAAATGTTCTAAAATACCTAGGGTTTAGGGTTTATGGTTTATAACACTTTAGAAAATGTTTTTAATAAACACTTAAATGAAAGTTATTAAACGCTTTTCGAAATGCTATAAAATTATTAGTGTTTAGGGTTTGGGGTTTGGGGTTTAGCTTTAAGGTTCATGTTTTAGGACTTAGGGTTTATAAGGATTTAGTAAATTATTTTAATAAACACTTAAATAAAAGTTAAAAGCTCTTTTTAAAATTTTATAAAATGCTTAAGGTTTATGGTTTTGGGTTTAGGGTTTAAGTTTTATGGTTTAGAAGGATTCATTAAATGATTTTAATAAACACTTAAATAAAAGTTACAAAAGACTTTTTAAAATGTAATAAAATTCTTAGAGATTAGGATTTAAGGTTTAGGGTTTAGGGTTTATAACACTTTAGTAAATTATTTTAATACACAATGTAAAAAAAGCTAAAAAATGATTTGTAAAATGTTATAAAATGATTGGGGTTTTGGGTTTAGCGTTTAGGGTTTATGGTGGTTTAGCATTTACAATTTATGATTTATAAGACTTTAGAAAATGGTTTTGTTGGGTCCCTATAATATTAGTGATTACCCCATTACTATTTTATTTATACCCCTTATTTATATTGTTGTGCCCCTATTACCCCCATGTTATTTCTGTACCCCATAGAATCCCTCTTTTGTTATTTTTGTGGCTTTATATTATTATTGTTAGGTCGGCTAGATTATATTGTGACTCCTTAGACTCCTATATATAGAAAGGAGGTTTTGTCATTTGTGTCATCCAAGAATTGTTCATTTATGTAATGTAAAGGAGGTTGCCCCCTCGAAGAGGCTAAATTCTAAGGCATTGATCTATCTTTTCTATCTTTTCTTGAGCTGGTTTCATAACATTTTGTATAAGAGCTTTGGATTCTAGGGTTTTGCTGCTCCAAACAGGTCCTCATGGACATTTTAGGTCTCTATTGTCCACCTTTTCTACATTTCTTGCGCAACAGAGGCCAAGGAACATAGTGCAATCCTCTCTCTAGTGCATCCATGGTTCATGCAAGAGCACATACTCAACATGGAGGACATGGACATGGATGTGCTCAACATCCCCCAATGTGGAATGCTCTAAGCATGGAGTAATATGATGTCGACATGCCTTAACAAATCTTGCCCTAAATTTCTACCATGGAGGCCTGGGAACTTATAAATACCAGTAATGGGCATTGGGATATAAGGAATATTCTAGGTCATCATTTCAACGACAAAGAAGCAACTCTATATCTTATTGAAGTGAGAATATCTGGACTCCCATCTTATGTAGGATCAATTTCCTCTTATGACTTCTTGAGGAACTCGGGAATTTAGTTGTCGCCTTCTCCTCCTCCTCAAGCATCACCCAATCTACGAGTTCAATCATACAATCCAAAATATTATGTTCGAGGCTCTAAATCTACCATCCATAATATTGTTTGACCTCTAAAATAAAAGGAGAAAGAACTAGGTGGCTCCAAGTAGCATGATAAAAATTTGGTTCGGGTGGAGAATGTCCAAGTTATTACCAATGA
>Ga0115844_100360_pt1 | contig 12656 bp, 10 predicted proteins | sample InSIn1gowninarea_FD_83858 | JGI IMG/M metagenome (GOLD analysis project Ga0115844, IMG submission 83858) | reverse complement strand
TAGGTGGAATTGTGACAATGAGGCATCCAATTTGACCTCCGATACATTATTGTGCTTGGTGATAACTTCCCCAAGGGGTTTTGATGTAAAGATGGCACTCCTTCAATTTCGTTTCCACCATATTTCTACTGATCCAATTGACAATCCCTGTTATGGTGTTGATGCAGTCTGCGATCCAAAGTAATTTGCAATATGCTGCTCTGAGCTCTCTCAGGCGATTGCCTTTAGACCCTGGGAATCCAGCATTTCTCCATCGAGCTGTACAAGGGTATGATTTTATTTTTATTAGAAATATTTATGAAGCTTGCTAGTCAGGTTTAGTCTTGGAAATGTTTCTAACACAGTAGCAAAATAAATTATACACGGATCAAGTCACCAAACATCATTGTTTTGCTATTCATATCACTTGTGATGTACTGGATGTTGATCGGGCTTCAAAAAATAAAAGGCTTCAGGTCAATAGGGGCTAGGAAAAGCTTAATATTTAGTGCTCAATTGTGTCCTAGGTTCTTCCTTAGATGACTTTATATTCAAAGTTCTATAGCATTTTAAATTTCCAATGTGTTTGGATGATGCAATGGTTTTTTTGATATGGAATTGTGAAACACTTCATTCTTTTGATAAGTTGCAATCTCTTATGAGAATGTTATCTATATTGTCAATCCATCCACATTTCAGATATTTTTTACCAACTTAAATTTTTTCTGCACATTTACTGTGTTTGTTTGCTTACCTGATTTATATCATATTTTGGGACCATCTGGTTAACATTAGTTTTTGGAAATTCTTTCATGCTTTTATGTGATGTCACAGCTTTGTGTTGTGCACATATCTGAGCCAAGTTGTAGTGTTCTATCGAGTATTTGTTATGGGGATTTTAGTTTTAGCTATTGGTTCTTTTGTAGTAGCATTGTAATGATAAATGCTGTTTAATCAACTTATCTCATATATCCACTTCGTTTAGCTGGAGAAATTAAGTTACATGGATCTTTGTTTGTGAGAGTTTCCCATTTTCGAAGTTTTTAACTTGCAAAACTCATTGCTTATAGCTTTCAAATTCTTGTACTGTTTTCTTTCTTTGCATTTCTAAGCAGCTTTAATATTGAAGTTATTCCTTGTAGTTTCAGTTCGTCGTGGTTCAGTTTTTATCTAGAACTTTGGAATTGCTGTTCTTGTTGGTTTCCAATTTCTAGGTAGCTTACATCTTCAGTTGTTCTTTGTATTTTCAGTTCATGTTGCTTTTCCATGTAAATTTTTGCAGCTATTGAATATTTTGTACCATTAAAAAGTGTGAATTTCTGGTAGGGCATCTTGGTAATTTCAGATTTCTTTTCAAATTGTAATTTATTGTAGAAAATTCTTCCTTTTTGTACCTAGAGAAGCAAAGTGCATTCTACAGCCCAGCATGAAGGGGATGTGTAATGTCCGTGCCTAACGCTGAGGTGACACGTGGCATAAATTAACCCAATATCATATTTAAAATAAAAGAGTAACATCCTAGTCTGGATGAGCTGTGGAACAGTCATGCTTATAAATTAAATTATGGAACAGGTAAAATATGTAACATGAATAACTAAATTTAAGAAACGAAGAAGTAACATTAATTCATATATTTTTTCCAAGGAAAAAATCAATTATTTAATTAATTAAGTAATTTCTCAGAAGAACTAATAAAAAGTTAGTATATTCAAGAGTTTACCAAAAATCCCAAGCTAGGGAGCTCGAAAAGTTCAATAGCCAAAACATATAGTATAAGAAAAACATATAACCATGATCAAAGACTGCCTACAACTAATCAGATCTTAAAACAGAATAAATTAGCCTAATGGTGACTGTGTCCCAGTCACTACCTGATCATTGACCCAATATCCTGAAACCAGATCTCTTCTACTTTCTCCCATGCCACTTCGAGGTCCTAATTTGTGAGCTCAGAGGCAAGGATGGTATCAAAATAGATGGGTCTAATTTTAGTTTAGATATTTGCTAGTTTTACCTGGAACATTTGATGTTAAGGAAGCTGATCTGAAGGAGCACCTGCCATGGAATGAGGAGAAAAAAGCTTGTGCATCTGCCCAATCTAATCTCTGATCTAGAAATCACTGCCCTTACTCTTCTTTATCTTTGTGATCTCTGGAAACATGGTTTTAAATCCATCATCTGACACTGGAGGAAATGATGAGGCATTCCTAAGAAGTTGATGTAGCCTAGCCAATGAGTTATTAACCAGAGAGTCTAAACGAAATTGAAGGAGTGCCATCTTTACATCAAAACCCCTTGGGGAAGTTATCACCAAGCACAATAATGTATCGGAGGTCAAATTGGATGCCTCATTGTCACAATTCCACCTAAAACTTGCTTCCTGCATGTAAAAGAAGAAATTAATGATCTCACTATCCTTTGAATTCTTCCGAAAAGAACTCTCACTGGCATTGCCATTTGGCTCATGATCATGTAGAAAACCCTCTATCACTGGCTCTTCCAAAATATCCACTAATAAGAAACTGCAGGACCCCTCCTATCAATCATGTCAAAAATTGCACTGACAAAAGATGCATAGGGCTTCAGTTGAGGTCCAGTAAGGCCTACATTTCTATGCATTGGGTGAGAAAAACCATGAAATCTGCCTTCCCCATCAACTCCAGATTCTACCATCATTGCCTCTTTGAGAGCTATGCCCCTTATCCAACGTAATATGAGCTGTTCCTTTCATTGGGATAATGGAACTCATCTCCTCAGCATTAGCAATGGCCACCTCATCAAGGATTGGCCCAGAAGAGACCTCCATCCTCGTCTCTATACCATCATCTGCCATTATCATCTATTTCAAACACATTCCTTGGGAGGGATCATCAGCCAAAGCTCCTTTAGGTTTTGCTTGAAATGATATAATCTTCACCCCTTCTACAAATTTACCTTCCTAGCATCTTGCCACCATATGACGTGCCAAAGAGACCTTCTAATCTCTCGAAAGGACATGCAAACAACTTCCCTCTCCTTGCACTACTTGATGACCATCCATGGACTCTGTCAGATTGGGTTGGCTCCTCTTGGCTAAAGATTTCCTAGGGCAATCACAATACAAATATCCGTAAGCATGGCAAAACTAATGATGAAAGGATTACTTATCATAGTCACTATCTAGCACTAGACCTGATCTCACCACTCAAAGACGATCTCTTTTGAAAGTCCACTAGATAACAATGTTAGAACTAGAAGGTGTGGAGTGCCCTCTCATGGTAAGGCTTCTTGAGTCAACCATTCTTTTCCCTTATAGACCTCAAAATTTTCTTGTTCCCAAAGTGAATGGACAACCTAAGAAGGTGAACTCATGTTAGTAACTTCTCTCTTTTAGAGCCTGTTTTGAATCAAAAGATGCAGACCATGGCATTAAAACCAAACCTGAAGATTCAAATCTCTAGGCTCCCCCCCCCCCGTATACAGTACTGCATATTTATCCATGAGATTGTCAAGACTCAAAATGTCAAAAACTCTCTCAATAGAGGTGTAATATGAAATTTCCCTGCCATTATAGCATTGATGCCCTTGCCTCCAAATTGGAATCCTTGACACCATCCACGAGTCATTCAACTAGGTGAGGGAGACTTATAAAATCAGAAGACAAGATACACTTCTTAACACATCGAGAAACCTTAGTAGCCCACGTCACACCTTCTCCGCCTTTTTCCTCCTCCATCATGATTCTACAATGTTAATTAATATATAAATATCTATATACCACCAACATTGATCCATTTTATCTCAGGGTTTTTAATGTGCTAAGATATTTGCATCTCAATTTTATTTTAATCTCTCATAGTGCTTGATATGTCCAGAGTTGAGATGGATCTATACTAATTACTACCAATTGCGAACATTATGTACATCTTAATATTGTTTACAAAAGGAAGGCTACTCGGGTAGCCACCAGTAGCAAGAGCTGTTGAAGAATATTGTTTACAAAAGGAAGGCTACTTGGGTAGCCACCAGTAGCAAGAGCTGTTGAAGAAAAATGTACCAAGGAGGCGTTTCCTAGTGCATTTGCCTTTTTGCCTAGGAAAACACTTTATAACACCTTTTTAGCATGTGATTTTATGAATTATATTAAATTCATGTTATAAAGTTACTTTATGTGGTACTTTATGTACTAGGTACGTTTAATATTAAAGTCACTTTATATTTTTAAGTTGACTTTATGTGGAGAAAAGTACAAGGTACAAACACAAAGCTATAAAGTGACTAGGAGTCATTAATGAGGGGGACCACATGAAAAGGGGGTCATGTGAGGGAATGATCCTCCACCATTGATCTGAAGGACTGAGATCTAATCTCAGTCCTTGATCAAAAGGGTCAGGATTTTAACTCAATGAAGCTAAAAGGGAGGAAAAAGGCATAGAGCTCTCTTATTATACTTGTGAAGAGTTGGATAAGAAGAGAGGAGCGAAGAAGGAGAGGAAGTTGCTACAGCAAAGGTTTTTGCTTGAGGAGAGATTTTTTGCAGAAGGAGAAGACTACAGTAGTGAGGCCCAAATCCCCAGAAAGTGCAGGCAAGAGCAAACACGCAATCCCAGAATTTACAGGCAGAAGATTCCAACATGGTTTTCTAGGCAGGAAGAGAAGTCTGTCTATGTGAATTTTGAGGCAGAAATTCAGCCTGTCAGAGACACACTTCCAAATCTAACAGGGTATATTCCAGCAAGATCTTCGAGGAGGTTCTGTCAGACTGCAACACAGAATTCAGAGCAATTAATGCAGGTCTGAAAGTGTTGAAATCAAGGCAGATTCAGCACATTTATTACAGGTTGACTGGCATGAATTTCTAGGAGAAGTCAGATTTGTGGCTTGAAGTTCTAGGCATTTAATTGCTGTACAGTGGCCTGAAATTTGAGGCAGTGGAGTGCAGACAGTGGCCCAGAAATTGAGGAAAAGGACTGACAGTAACTCACAATCCAAGGCAGAGATTGCTGAAACGTGGCACATTTTCCAAGGGAGATAAGTACCCTGTGTATTTAATGCTGTAATAATTTTTCCTGAGAAGGAAAATAAAACTCTCCTTGTCACTGGTGTTTCCCTTGTCGGTTTTTCCAGGGTCAAGTTAGACCAAAAATCACTGTGTAAAAATCAGTGTATGCTTGTGCTGTTATTTTCTTATCAGTTGGAAAAATGAAAAAGTGTAGAAGTAGCCTGAAGTGTTTCAAAATAATTTGCTAAAAGTTTTATTTATCAGCCAACTCTTGGGGCTGTGGGCATTAAACTATATGCAAAAACCTTTGAAACTGGGAGGGCTACAGATCCTAAAATTTTTCTACAAGAGCTACTACTAATCATGCAGTGACAACCATACAGCGTTAACAAAATTGCCCCGGGTCATAAACAAAATTTAAAGTGCTAATTAGTGATCACCAAAACATTTAATATTCTAAAATTTAAATTAAGAAATTTAAAGGCAACCATTAAGGTCAGCATGGCCAAGTAACAATATATTAACTGATTCATAAAACCAAAATATCATACTACATGCAGAATTAAGTCTTACCTGGTCGATTGTCTTTATCATTTTTTGATGGTCCTCCCCATGCCGGTTTAGGAACATTGATTTCCCAACCATCATTCTCTTGCTGTTGCAACTTCCCAACCTTGGTACTATCTAGGACAACTGTAGGAAATTTATCATTCAAGGGATGAGTATGAGGATTACATGGTCATCAATATGGTGATGCTCACGACGCTTATTCATAGTGCAAATTACATGACAGTGGGGTTGACACCGCTATGCTGGGTTGCTACAATTTGGTAGATAGAGTGATGGAAGCAGATCTATGCTATTTCATCATGGTGCAGGGCACATCCACCCATTAGTCTAGTAGTTGGCAGAGGTGGGAAACATTTGTTTCCACTTTTTGAACATGCACTGTAATCTGTAGAAGAAGATTAACACAAAATGAAATACCTTTAGCACAAGAAAATATCTCCACTTGGGATATCATTGAATATTCTATCATTTTTGTTTCTCTAATGATCTGTTCACTTTATGACTGTTAAATTTCTAATATGAGCTAGATTTATTTTCCTATGGCAGTTTAATTTATCCCCAACAATTTTTGTATTTACCCAAATAAACACTAAATCACCAAAAAATAAAATCATTGGCATTTTTAACTTCTAGAATTAAATATATGCAGCGGAAATAACCAGAGAGATCAATCACACATTGCAAATAAAATCACCCACAACATCTCTCCGTCATTTAATTATCTGGAAAATTTTGGTTTTTCGACCGACAGAGATACAAGGAAAATACAAAACCAGAACCTGTAACATGACCCCCTCATGTTAAATTACAGACTGCTCTATGCTGTTTCAGTTACTTTAGCCAAATTTAATTATTCAATTAACCATCTTTCATCAATAATTAATACTTCCAATCATCAACAATAATTGAAGATAAAACAATGAATGCAATGACAAAGGAGACAATCAACACATCAACAAGAGACACTAAATTTGGTCAAAAACAAGGGAAAAACCCACTATGGGGAAAACCCTTTGTAATTCTTCTTCTATTAGATTGTCATAAAATGTTCAACGGAGAGTACAATGAGCCCAATACAAAATCATCTAGCAAAATTAACCCAACAACTTTCATAAATATGTGCCCAACATCAATCTAGTTCAGAGACAACTTTTCCTGTCGCGGTCAACTGCGGCCAATTGCGGTAAAATGTCAAATTTTAGCCTTAGATCCCAACTGCATGGAGGAAGAGATATGTGTACAATTGAAAGCTTCCAACTGCATTGTTGAGCCTGCAAGCCTGTGGTTATAGCTGCAATCTACCTGTGACAAGCCTGCGGTTGTGAACCAAAAACCCTAGACATGTGCAAGCTTCAGACCTTGTAATCTTGGACCTGTACGAACCAATTTCCTCGATCCTGCCTCAAACCTGTGTGAACCAATCAATGAAGAAGAGAAGAAGGAGATGCTTGGTGATGTCCAAATGAGCTTGAGATCACTTGTATTTATATGCTTCCAAAGGTGTCCATTTCCCTGTTAGCGTTAGCTAGATCAAATGTGACATTGTGGGCTTCTATTCAAAAATACACTTTCCCTTGTCCAAATTGAGTGCTTTAATAGTCAAAATTGGTCCTCTTGAAAAGAGGAATCTAGTCCCATGGTTGGAATTTGTCACTGAGTTGCCAAATTAACTCCTCAGACTGAATTTGGCCCAAGGAACTCGACCTCTAGGAAATTAGCCTCTGGGTGAAATTGGCTTGGAGAACTTAGCCCAAGTACAAAGCCAACAACTCAACCTGCACTCTCCTTGATTGCCACTGATGCACACTATGGAAAGCTTGACCCTCCAACAACCTGGTTTCCTCTAGATAAAATAATCTCCCTTTGACAACTTGGTCTTGTAATCTCCTTCTACTCTACCCTCTTGGATTTGCCCCCAATCCACTCGCGCTTTTCCTTCTCTGCACTTTTGGCCCATAGAGCGACTCGCACTTAGAGAAAATCGCTTTCTCTGAATGATGACTTGCTCGCACAACTTGTTTCATCACCTCCTCGCTAGGCTCCCTTTATAATCTTCATTGTGTTTGAATCCCTAACCCAAATTTCCCTTCTAGAACCATCTTAGAGATCAATGGTTGATATTATTTCTAAGTCACTTAAATAATTAAATAATTTATGCTTAGAAAATGACTTAATAGTTGACAATAATTAATTTACTTTAAGTATTGTACTTTTCCTAAGTTAAATTTAGTAAAGAAGACATAGATCACTTACTCCACCAAGCAAGCATCTAGAAGAGGCAAATAATGTCTTCCACATGCTAAGACACCAAGCTTATGTAGAAGACCTTTTGAAGCTGCCACTCACTTCAACACTCCCTCCTAGCAAGGAAGGGATTCTCCACTACCCGCAGCTTATCTTGGTACTTCGCAAACTTCCCTTTCACAAGAGACTTAGTGAGAACATCTGTCACCCGCTTCTTTGTAGAAATGTATTGCAATCTCATACAACCCTATGGACCCTGCCTTTGATGAAGTGATATTTGATCTTGATATGCTTGTATTGATCATGAAACATAGGAGTCTTAGAGAACTTAATGCAACACTGATTATCATAGTGGATAATTGTTGCCCCATTTGTAGATCAAATAACAATGCAAGCATCTTGTGAAGCCAAACTGCCTTATGTTAGTTTTTGTAGCATCGGACAAGTGTTCTAGTCTCGACTTTGGTCAGAGAGGCTAAGAAACACTAGATCTCCAAAACCTAGAAAAGTTTCGAGAGAAAACACCTAGAGACAACTCAATAAGTTAATTGATCAATAATTAAATATTTCCTAAGTCTAACTTAGGAAAAGTAATTAATTAATAGTAATTAATTTAGAAAGGTGAGATTTCTTTAGAAACTCATGCAGATCGACTAAGGGATGATCTTAGCCATTGATGGGGATTTAATCATGGTTATTGGTTCGCCAATGAGAGATTATAAGAGGAGGTTGATGGGGTTGGAGATAGAAACACGTGGAGAGTGGATTCCCTTAGCAGATTGAGCTACCCAGTTGCAATGATTCAATGGGGAGAGAAGTTTGATTCGGAAGGGACACAGAGGCTAAGAGGGAGCAACAGAAATGATTCCGAAGTTTCTAGTTTCGAAGAGTTAGTTATAGGAGGGCCAAGTTTTCTTCGGTGAGGCTGCGCAGGCAGCTTAAGAGGAGGAGTACGATTTAGATGAAGAGAGGGTTGATTCAGGTGCTGGAGGTCGGGAAAAATTCCAAAAGGCCTAGCGAGTCATTCTCAGAGACTAAGTTGGCTTGGACATCTTGATCAGAGCAACATCTAGGCAGTGCGAGTTTGGCCTGTGCAGAGGCAGCACAGAGGTTGATGCAGGGGCAGTTAAAACAACCAATTTGTGCCAGATTTGAAACTAGATTAGTGTCGGGTGAGACACAATTTGTCTCACTAATTTTTGGCCATATTATCTTGTAGAGGATTGCCAATTTTGGGTATCCAGATTCTGGTCAGAATTTCACTACTGCATATAATAATAAAACCCTCATCTGCTACATAGGTTTTCTCGCATTGGGAGTTTTTCGGGGACATTTGTCCAAAAATGACTGTGTCAATTTTATTGTGTGTGCGCTCTATATTTCTTAGTTCCAATATTTTATTTTCCGCAACATTTTTATTTGTGAAGAATTGCAGTGTGATTTATTTGTTGTTTGCTGTAGCAAATAAACTACATAATTAATCATTTAGAAGAATAGATTTCCAGTTGCTATAATTTAAGGAAAATTTCACATCTTACAACTCGACACACATTCTACCATGTACTTTGCCTCTGCTGAATTGAGCGCCATTGGTTGTTGCTTCCTGCTAAACCATGAGATCATGGCTGATCCCAAGCTGAAACAACATCTAGATGTGGACATTATGTCAACTACACTCCCCACCCAATCAAAATTTGTGTACCCCAACAACTCCACTCCTCTAGCTCTGACGTACCTCCTTCCAAAGTCTAGTGTGCCACGTAGGTATCTCAGCACATGCTTTACTGCTACCCAATGAACTTGTCTCGGCTCCACCATGAATTGGATGGGTGTGTTCATAGCAAAACATATATCCAACCTAATGTTGACCAGATACATCAAAGAACCTATAAGCTACTTGTATAGTGTGGGATCCAGTAATTCACTTTGAGAAGCGCTCAACTTCTTCAGGTTAGTGATCATAGGTGTAGACATAGGCCTGCAATCCTCCATCTTGAACCTCCTCAAGATCTCAACCACATTCCTCCATTGTGAACCTCTTCAAGATCTCAACTACATTCTTGCCCTGTCCAAGGAAAATCCCTCCTGGCTGTTGCCACACCTCTAATCCCAAAAAGTAGTGCATCAAGCCAATTTTAATTTTAGGTAACAACGATATGTTCCATGCTTAAGAGCAATTTTATATCAATTTTCTTATTAGTCCAATATCAATATCTAGATTAGTAATCACATCAATATGATAGTAAAATGCAGATAGAACTTAAACAATAATAGTGGAAGACAAGCCAAGACAAGAGGCCACAAAATATGGCTAGCCAGGGACAAATCCCAATGTGGGGAAACCTTTTGATCAATTCATCTTATTATTCTTCAAAAGTTTAGCAGAGAGAGAGAGTACAATATGCAATATTCACTTGCCCAATCATAGTGAATTCTGTTCCAACAAACAACAACTACAGAAAGCCCTAACCAAAATGTCAACGCTGGTCAACAGGTCAGAATCTGACCTCCAAAACAGCTTGGTCAAACTTGGTCAAGTCGACCTCCAACAACATGTTTTGATCCAAAAATAAAATATTATCATAGGCTATAAAGTTGGAATAAAATAATTATTAATTTAAGATATAAAATTAATAATTATTATTCTAGAATATTTAATTATTTAATGGAGACATTTAGAATTAGTATATTGTTGTAACAAGATATGACTCTCCAAATGTGTCGTATCTTAGGCTCTATTTTAGGAGATTTGTTGGCTAGTTGTTTTGAATAGCATTTATTGTAAATGGACACTTGTTATGTAATAAGTGATCCATAATCAGAGGTAGTTAGGACATTGAGCTTATAAATAGCTCATTGCAAGAGTGTTCGGTAGTTCGGGTGTAAACACTTGCAAAATCAAAAATGTAATTATTTTTTCCTGATTAATAAAATTACGTGTTTGAGAACACTTCTGCCATTATTTTGGTATCAGAGGTCTAGTAATGCTGCAGTGGATGTGAAGAGGAGATTCCAGCTCTACAAGTTTTTGGAAAACTCATTGAATTGCTCAGCATATGATTGGTATGGAATTTGTCCAGTTTTTTGTTCAAAAGAAAAGAAATTTTATTATTTTATTGTTTTTAGATTTTTAAAAAACAACAAAATCCGGGAAACTGCCATCCCTCCCTCTGCTACCTGTTCTTCTTCAGATAACGCCCTGCATCAGTAATCGTACCCCCTGCACCAGATAACGTCCTGCGCCAATTCAGCTCCAAAAGCTCATAGTAAGACCCTACGTTCTATACTCATAGAAGATGGCATAGAAAGAATAAGTTTATACCCCTTTGCAGCGGCTATAAATGCAAGGCCTATTCCTTTATTGCCACTCGCAGGCTCCATAATCTCAAGCTTTGTAGCGATTCTGGCGACACAACCATCTACGACTTTGTTAAGATATACCATTGGGGTTTTCGCGATCAGATTAGTCAGATCTTTAGCGATGTTGATGTCGTCCTTCGCCATTTCTGTGTTCTTTTGCAGCTCTTCAGATCGCTGATCTGAACTTCCAAAATGCTTCCGCTCCTATTGGTTCCTTGGATAAGCCGCTGTTTTTATTTTCGAATCTGTTTGTTGTAATCCTCGAAGTCAGGAAAGCCTAAAATTTCAGTATTATTCGTACAGGATTGAAAGCAAAATTGTTGTTGAAAATAATTTTTTTTCCCAGTGTCTATAAATCCTGTTCCAAGTTAAATGAGCAGTCATGGCGAGAGGTTATGGAGATTTTGTTTGCAATTACTATTTTCCGCGACGAGTTCTCTATCACTTTTTTGGAAATGGTGACGGTTTGCTATTGATTAAGGCACTTCATTGGCTGGCGCAAAAGAGGGTCGAGTATATCAAAACGACACCTACTGTATCCCGCTTGTCTCATTTTCGGATAATAAGCTTCATGGCATTTTTGTTTGCCCTGGGGCCTGGATTGCGTTTTTCTGTATATTTCTCTATCATATTTGTTGAGAACGTATTGACCATCAGTGGAACTTTTAGGCCTGTAAAGTAATATGAAGCTACTCTCAAAGTCAACCTTCCCAGCGTGAAGCACTCAGCGTGAAGCCAGAGTGAAGCACCCAGCGTGGCGCACTCAGCGTGAAGCCAACGTACTCAATAAAAGAAGCCAACGTGAAGCAACAACATTGTTCCTTGAAGAGTGGAAGCTTGGTAGCACCACTTAAGCAGAAAAATGGGTTTTTGTTGTTGTTGTGAGAGGCAACACATATTTCTAGGCGAAGGTGTGAAAGGATCAATTGTAAGTTTTGTGAAGTGGTAAAATTTTGTAATTCTTGGAGTAATAAGGAGATTTTGTATTTGGTAATTTTTTCATTTTTTATTTTGGAGAGATCTGGTGCGTTTTAGAATTTTGGGGAATTTATTGTTTTAAAAAGGTCATTTGTAAATTTTTGGAGTAATAAGAAGATTTTATTTGTAATTTTTTATTTGGAGGGATAAGTGTGACATTGTAACTCAAAGTAATTTTACTTTGAGGGGGGGTAACTTTTTTTTAACTAAGTTTTGCAAGAGCATCGTTGTAACAGTTAAATTTTGTAAGTTACCTTGTAAATATTTGAGAAATTGACTAGAGCCAAGTGCAAAGCTGTCATTTTTCTCCTGCTTCAACGACTATATGAAGGTCAAGGCCAAGCCTCGATAAATCGTTTTTTTAATTGTGTTGTGTGTTGCATGTTGTGTTGCCCATCTTGACATTTTTGTTCTGATTCTTGGTGAAAGATGGTTAATTGAATAATTAAATTTGGCTAAAGTAACTGAAACAGCATAGAGCAGTCTGTAATTTAACATGAGGGGGTCATGTTACAGGTTCTGGTTTTGTATTTTCCTTGTATCT
>Ga0115844_100130_pt1 | contig 12660 bp, 8 predicted proteins | sample InSIn1gowninarea_FD_83858 | JGI IMG/M metagenome (GOLD analysis project Ga0115844, IMG submission 83858) | reverse complement strand
TGCCCCCGCCCCCCCCCCCCCCCCCCCCCCCCCCCCCGGTTTAATTGGCAGGGGTGGGGGGGGGGGGGGGGGAGGGGTTGAAAACCCTCCCCCGCTGTAGATCTGGGTGGGAATAATCATGGTCGTTGACTCCAGCATGCACTTTACTTCACATATGAAAAATTAACATTGTCGTTATATTACATATAATTATCAAATAAAACATAATAACAAAGGTGTGAAACTTTATAAATTTGACATTTTTGGAATATAAAGCGACATTTTGATTCGCTCGCAATAGGAGCTCATTTTTTCATTTTTCTAATTTTCATTTTCTTTTCTTTTGTTTTTCACACACACACACACACACACATATATTTTATCCCCTATTTATTTCTTTTTCTTTCTCTTTTTCTTCCTTTTTTTTTCTATTTTTTTCTACTTTTCTTCTTTTCTATTTTTTGAACTTTTGAAAATAATTTGTAGAATGAAATAATTATTTACAACATCTCATGATAGAAACAATCAACAGATAATCACTAATTGATCCTATAAATTATAGGATCCTAACATTCCTATTTCAAGATATAAAACACTAACATTATGTCTTGCTGCCTCTTCTTATCCCTGGAATACCATGGAGAACCATACCTTGGCGCGATGAAGTTTGACTTGTCTGCAGGTGGAAATTGGGTTTCCTTTGGAATCTTACATGCTGTGATGGTGATTAGGATCAAGAGCTAAGAATAATGAATGTTAGAATTCTCATCATGAGCATCAATGGAGCCTTGCATGAATTAATTCAACACAAACATATGCCACATAATCTATACCCCCTATACACACTTTACGATAGTTGTGACCATGCCTGTATGGAATTGGTTATTCTTGCACTTTCTTAACAATTTGCGCACCATGATTTTGGAAGAAAACTACTTTTCATCCTATCCTATCCTAGATATAACTACCCCACACTTCCTACATTTTGTTCCAAACTTATTTGCAACTTCTCTCACTATTGTCCTTTTATTCTTCTTATTGAATAAGGGCTTTGGATCGTTGATGTTAGTGGGGAGCCTTGTAATCTAAGAAATTATCATTGTATCAATTTTAATTGAATTTTTGAGCCATGAGAAACCTCCATCTACATAACTAAGTAGAAATTTAGTGCAAATATTCATTTCTGAAGTTCTATCAAAATGCATAATAGAAGGTGTAATATGCTCAACTTGTGTAGTCTTGTAGCTCATTGTCCATGGCTATTGGCTGGCTTGTTTTCTTAATTATTTTGTCTTACCTTTCCGCACAAAACTCAGGGGACCTCTTTAGATATTGGACCTCATGATCATCATACTTCAATTTATCGACCATAACTAACATATTATGCTCATGCATGACACCCTCTAGAATTAGAGCGTAAGTAGCCTATACTTTGGCTATTTAAGTGGTTTAAATTTTGGTTTGGAAGTAAGATTTTGGGGTGTGCACCAACAATACCCTTAGTCCTTGAGTTCTTAGAAACCGAGGGAAATTCCACAGAAAATGTGTCTAACAACTAAAAGATAATCTGCAACTTATGCTTTGATCTTTGAAATTGGCTCTGTTCTCTACTCAGGCTTCATCTTTACACTTGAAAATATGGGAAAATGAAATTAAAAACAAAGGAAATACTAGTGACTTACGTGCCTGGCATGCATTTCTAGCTACAATATTTGTTCTTTGATCATGAACCCATCCTGTGATAATTGTGTCGATCATTAGACAGTGTGGCTGTCTTGGCAAGAACACATTTTATGGCTTTGGTTAGGTTGGAATTCATGTCAACAACCTTTTGACATACCCATTTATTTGGGTAATATTTTTCCTAAATTAACTTTAATTTATGTTTATGTAAAGCTCCATGGTGTCTAATTCACATGGGTGGCACACACTTTCGCTTGAACATTTTTCTACACTTTTTCTATTCTTATGGCCATCATTGACTACCAACTATAGCCGACTATTCAGGTCTTCACCAATGCAGTGCTTTCCTTCAACTAATTATTCTCCTATTTGCACGGTGGTCTTAGTGCATGATGTTCCAACCTCTTATTGTGATATTAAAGATTTACCCCACCAAATCTGTTGCATTGTTCCTCACAATTAGGATTTTTTTAAGGGTATTTTCTTCATGACTCCTACTTTCAAACATAAATAAATTTATAAAACAAAGATTCTTATTTTTTTCTCTATTTTTAAATCATCCTTGAAAAATGTGGCGACTTTCAATGTATGCTTTCATCCTTCTCCCATTGACAAGTTTGTCGAAGGGTTCTCCATTCAACTTTTCCAATTAGACTACCCTTGTATATGTGACATAATGAATGACATATGAAACCAACCAATGCATATGGAATTTCCCATGGTGCTTCAAAACGTTGCGATCATACATAAACATAATATTGCTATCCTGAAATTGTTTTTGTTTGATATGGTGATCATGCCATGGATTTTCCCCAATGTTTGGCATGTTTTATTGCAATCTTTCCATAAATTGATACTCTTCCAACTACAGTGGCTCCTCCAATCATTTAAAGACTGTGCTGGAATCCACCAACCCTATCATTGTAGCAATAAAGAAACCTAGGACTACGAATTCCATTGGAATTATCACTCCCTATCCATAGACCAACCAAAAATTTGTTTTCCATATAAACTTCTTTGATGTGGCTTGGTTGACCCATAATGCTATAGGAAAGTCCTAGTAATCCCTATTCACGTTACATGCATTTGTCAATGTAGTTTCTAGAATTTTGTTGAAGGCCTCAACTATGCCATTTAGTTGTGAATAATCTAGGATACTCTTTTGATGGTGGACCTAGAACTTTGTTGTCATTACTTCAATAGTCTAGTTTGAGAAATGAATTCCCTAGTCACTCATCAAGATTTTCTTGCATCCAACGTGAGTCACGACATTCTCAAATAAAATATGGTAACAATATTTACGCTGCAATCCTTAACAAGTGCTGCTTTGGTCCATTTGTTCAAAAAATCCATTGTGGTGATATGTACGACACTCCACTTCTCTTTGCTAGCATACTGGTTGGCACAATGAAATTGATGACCCATGTTTGGATTGGCTATAGAGTTATTTGTGGATGGAATAGCATAGCATTTGTTGTGAAGGATTACTTACTCTCTAACACACATCATAGTTTCGAAAAACATCCTTTGCATCACAGTGGATAGTCGACCACCATAGACCCGCACATAAACTTTTCTATGTAGTTTCTTTCTCTACATAATTATATCTAAACACTCTTTCATGTGCCTCTATTAGTATGACAAGTCTCTCATGCTCCAGTACACATCACTAGATTATTCCAATCTACACCCATTTTGTATAGACATCCTATGAAGAGCTGATAGTCTGTGAACTTAACTACTAGCCACTTCTTTGTGCCATTATGTACTCCTATGGCATCATCCTTGTACTAAAAGAACAAATAATTTCCACAAAATAGTTGTACATCATATCTACAAGAAATAATTGTGCATCTGGTTAACCATAAGTTACATTTTCTTCCTCCTCACCAAAAATGATCCATGAAAAATGGTTCAACCCTATGTTCAAATTTCCAATTTTTATAATTATCTTAAAATCACATTCTTGAAACAAAAATAGTCAAATGCATATCCTCTCCCCCAACACTAGCTTGTTGACATGGTAACGTAATGGAGAATGGACAGTATGTAGTTTAAAATGAGAATCCAATAGATAATGTCTAAACTTGTGCAAAGCGTACACCATCGCTAGTCCTTCATGTTTCATTTTGTATTTATGCTCTTCCATAGACAACTTTATTCCGAAAAAAGTGGTTGGGTGATCTATTTCATCTTCTCCATGGTTTTCATGAACCACTCCAAGTGCTTTTTGTTTGGCAATTTAATTAACTTTAAATTACTTGCATAAATTATCGACCAGAGCTAGTAAGGTAGTGAAGTGTAAGTGCACTATATGTGCTAGAAGTCCTTGATTATTCACACCTAAATTAAACCAAGTTATAGAATATAGATTCTAAATTAAGTTATTGGAATGCACATGAGTAGAGAAATTTCCCCTAGAAAATATAATGATCACACTCTTTTATCAATTGCTTCAAAAGAAACTTTCATAACTCTACATAAAAGTAAATCAATCCCATACTTATGAAAAAAATTTATAATTATGAAATCCACACAAATTATAAAAATATCAGAATTATAAAAAAATCTCACACTTGTAAAATGAAAATTTACTCATAAAATCACACACACACTCTCTTTGTTGTATGCCTGAATTATGATTTGAAAGAAACTCAATTCTCTAAAGGAATCAAATCATCTATCATACTAATACACTCTTGCATGAGAATCCAAAATGAATTGAAAATATATTCTCACTTGCTCAAAATTATAAATCATTCTTACTTGAAATAAAACCTGTAATCAAATCCTTTGTTTTTAAGAATTACAATGCTAATCTAAGTCTAAACTCTCACTGTTGTTATCATTACTCATTAAAATCAATTCATGTTCTCCTAGATCAATAAAGAAAATTATTTAACAAGTCAATCACACTGCTTCTATTTAACTCAGAAATTAACAAAGGAAAATGATAAGGAAATTCTACAAGATGCATCTGGCAAATAAACTTACAAAATGTTATAAAGAGATTTACTTAAAACCATAAAAGAACCTTACTACTTGAGGGGGGCCCTCCACAAGAAGATGGTCATGAGATCCAATTGAAAAATCAACCACGCATCGAAATAAGAAGGATTCTTTATAACTGAATTGGAAACAGAGTTTTAATTCTCACTAACGCATAATAAAATCACTGTGTTTTTTCTTGCTTACGAAGCCTTTTTATAAATCCCATAGAATTAAATGTTCAGAGCTTCATGCCTATCTTCACTTAACAAAATAATAAATTAACTATGAAAGGTATCATAATGAAATTTGTTAACATTTTTCTATTAACAAAGCAAATCGTTAGGCGCATATATCGTTTTCACTCGCATGTGTAGCTGACAGAGTTGAATTTTTCCTTTGACCAAAGTAACTGGAAGCTTCCTTGATCGATTTGGTTCATGAAGGTAGGAAAGGAATCATGGAGTGTATTGATTTCTATCTTTCCATATATTTCTAACTTTAGCTGGCACCTTAGAACCTATGAAACAATGGGCTTAGTTGTAGAATTAGACATTAGCTGCATAATCATCCCAATCTAGTAGCTAAAACAAATATTAGACTAATAACAAAGAACATTATTAACTTATGAAATACAAGACTTTCATATACCTTCCATGCCATAGATTCTATGGTTTTTTTCCCATTGAGTGATTATGATCATAAAAAAGGAGTAAAATAGGTGGAAAAAGGGTGTCAAAAAGAACGAATTATGGGGCTTAACATTCCCCCACATGGAGGTCATTGCATGTCCTCATGCAAAAATTCAAAACTGATAATATTTCTCTATCACTGTACTCCTTCAGAAGCTTGACCTAAAACATCCAAGTTTTTTTTCTTTACCTTCTTCTTGGCAATTTCCATCCTAGGCTTCTTCGTCAAAATTTTATATTTCAAACTTATGAACTTTCTCTTGAGAGACTTGTTCTTCTCATTTATTTTTATTCTTTTCATACCGTAAGCCTAGATTCAACAAAATTTTATCATTTTTTATTCTTTGAATTTCATTTTGCACCTTTAATGTCTCATGTTCCTATTTTAGATGTCTATTCAGTGTCTCTAATTCAAAAAATTCTTGCTTCAAATTATTCATAATTAGAGGTTATTGTGGACTGTCAGATTGAATTTCTTTTCCTTGAATTGAAGAAGAAGATACCCTTCCTGTAACCTTTTTCTCTAGAGACTCAATATAGTCATATATCTCCTGCTATATCTCTAGTGTTCTTCTCACCAGATTATCAATTGGTGATGACACTGGTGATAAAGCTGATGAGGGAACCTCTAGTTCCTCTTCCTCTTACAAATTAACAAGATACGAGAATGGTTGAGATAACTCCTTTACCATTTTGTTAAGTCTTACGCTTCTCCTTAGGGTAGATGAGAGAGGAGTTTTTTTTTTTGTTTTCTTCAGTTCTATAGTGACCTTCTTTATTTCCTTTGTTTTCTCCTCGAGTGTATTTTCTTCTTTTTCACTGACTTTCTTTCTTCTAACAATTTTCTTCTTTAGTTTTTCTAAAACATTTGCAAGAGGAAGTTCATATTTTGAATGCTTCTCTGATTGAGGTGGGTTATCAGTAAGGTTTTTAGAATTTTTTTATTTTTTACTTTTATTTTTTTCTTTTGCTTCTCCTTATCTTATTGCTACTAGGTTCTCCTTGCTCAACTTCTTTAAAATGATTTCTAATTAAGAAATTATCCCAGTTATCTCCTAGATTCTCAAGATGTGCTTCAATAAGCATCTTTACAAGGCCATTCTGATATAGAGTGTTTTCAATGGATTGAATTTTTCTTTATGTATTGCCATACATCTTTCTCAAGTTATTAAGTAGAAAATAGGGTAAATTGATTTCATTTCCGTCAAGAATGTTCATCATTAAATGAACATGGTAGAAAAACATGCTACCAAGTCTACCCTCACAAGTAATGAACTTTTGAATTACTAATAGTAAATTCCTCCATTTACCCTTTAGAGCTATACCCAGAATACCATTTTTAAAAGCAGTAGTATCCATACCTGGGTTATTTAGAAATTCCTTCCATTCATTCCCTTCAATATCCCTGTTTTTGAACCACCTTTCGCAAATTATGGGTAGTCCAATCACTTCGACCATCAAGGACTCTGTCACAACAATTTTTATGTCCCCAATTTCTGCTTCAGTTCCATCAAAGGACCAAGAAAAATATTTGGTTACCTCTTTGTCACAGCCATCAATTTTTTCTATAAAACCTAGCCACTGTTCTTGCTACAAAATTTTCTTGACCTGTGGGTAGCCTTCCATAAATTTCTTCCCATTTGGCTCTACTCTAACAATGACTCCCATGTTAGCAAAGTCTCACCTCACAATTGCTTCTTTGATAGGGTTTTGGAATGGTATTAGGTTAAAAAATATGAGTATGGATAGGAGAGTGAAATGGAAAATGGAGATGAGTGAGATGACTTAGGGAAATGAGTGAAATAGCTCTTGAGAAACAAAGTATAATGGACACGAGTGAGCAGAATTATCAATGAAGAGGGTTCGAAAATGATGTGTTTTCATGATGATAATGAGTAGAAAATAGGATTTTCGGACTAAATTCATTGATGTGACATGATATTTATAACTTAGTCTAAAGTTAGGACAATAATCATTATTTTGAATGGCAATACAATGTCTATATTATTTCATAATGTAATTTTTTACCTTTATTATTAAATCCAATATTTGCATACCTTCAGCTTGTGATTCTAATAATTGATTGTTCTTTTGAAATTGTCTCTAGGTGCTTCCACTATGGACTTGATCATTTCCTTATGCTACAATCTTCAATCATTCCGGTGGTGAATACTGTCAATATTAGCTGCAGAATTTCATCAAAGCCATAGATTCTCAACAATTCTGTAGCTACTTATTCTGAAAATAAAAGGAGGGACATAAAGAAAATGGGAATTAGAATAGGATGGAAAAATAAAATTTAGGGTGCCAAAATTACTTGGTTTTCACCCTAGATTTTCTGTATAAACATGCCAATAGAGTTGGTTTTCATGTTTATACAATTATTATTATTATTATTATATATATATATATATATATATATATATATAGATATATATATATACGACAATGAAATATTTTATTTGATATGAAAATTAAAATACTTTATTTATGTAGCACCATATTAATATTAAAATGTTTTTTCTCTTATTAATATAGTTTCAAGTACATGTCAATATTACTTAATCTCATATAACGAAATATTTTATTTATAACCTATATTGAATATTTTATTATTATTAATATTTTTTAAATAACACATATCAATCAAATGAATTACGTATTTTCATTTTATTTACAGGTAACTGCACTATCTCTCACACACATGAAAAGTTCATATTGAAATATATTACATAACATGGATATTTAAATAATATATATATATATATATATATATACACTTTTTTCTCTAAGGAGATAACATAGAAATATTTTATTTGTAGTTCCAGTAGTGAAAGTGAAATATTTACACCGTAAAGCGTTTTTCTATGAAATCAACACTCCTAACTACATTAGTGTCATAATCTGTGGCATTCAATATTGTGCTAGACGATTGGGTGTGGGTGATCCGTTGATTTGAATTGGATTATTTGAATTGGATGACCGTTGATAGCTTTCCCAACCGCACAAACCACTCTGCCTTGTGATTCAAGTGTGTTTATTTTTCCCAGCATTTCACTCTAGATAGTTAATCCATTGCAACCGATCTGGATTTGTAATCCGTTGCAACCACTCAAATCAAGATAATTGGATTTGGTAGCTGCCTTTGGCCCATTGCTGTTGGCGCTGCCTCCTGCTGCTGTGACGAGTCATGGCCTGTGGACTTATCTTGGAAGACCTATGGGAGATGGGATTCGACTTGGTGCTGCTGCTCGGATTCTTTCCGCTCAGCGAAACTTAGCACCTCCTCTTTGTGATGATAAAACGGTTGATCTTGTAACTCAGTAAGATCCGAAGCATGGGCCATTGTAGATGGAGTCAAAGATTGGTGCATTTGTCAGACAGATCCGACATAAAGATGCCCTAAATTATGGCCAACAATATTCTGGCTGAATTTGTATACGAGTCCATCGAGCGTAGAGGAGATTGAGTGCATGGGAGTGGTGGCGGATGGCTTCACTTTATCCGGTTCCAAATTGATCAGTGTGGTGTCAGGCCACTGGGAGTCATCGCTAGACATGATGTGTTGTTTTGTGGACTATTCTTTGAGCTTCTGAGTAATTTTAGCGAAATGGAGAAGGCTGGAGTTTTTTTTTTCAGAGGAAAAAACCAAATAGCTTTATATTAAGAAGATATAAAAAAGCCACGCACAGAAAGAGCATCATTTACAAAAGAGATACCCAAAAGAGGCGAAATAAGCATCCCTGCCTACAGAAGCCCAGCATCCATAAACAACATAGTCATAAACAGATCATATCAAAGCTAACATGAGATCATAAAAACACCCCAGATCGGATGGGGAATCAAAACCAGAAGATCTAGAAAGAACCAACCCAGCAGGATGCAATCTAGCATAACAAAACCAATGCTCACATAGTCCAAATATATAGGGACACAATCATAAGACATGAGGAGCTAGAGGATCAGAAAGGCTCATTAGAATGGATGAGAAAGGAGGCCTGAGGCCCCAAAAAATGAAGTTGTTGCGCCATATCCAGATGTGCCAGATGACAGAGGAAAATATTGAGCGAAGCTCAATATTTTGGATGCTCCACCAGCAAAAGCCCTCCTGTATAGAAGCAAAGACATTGTGAGAGAAAGAAAAGGAGAGAGACAGGTCATACCATAAATGCTGAGTCTGCAGACATTGGAAAAACATATGAGCATTAGTCTCGAGATCAGAGAGGCAGAAAACACAACGACTTGGACCCTGCCACCCCCGCCTTTGAAGAGCTTCCCAGGTGAGGTTCCTGTTGTTGAACACCAGCCAAGAGAAAAGAATACATTTGAGGGGACAATTCACTTTCCACATTGTTAATGGAAACAAACCAGCCGAAACCTGGAAGGAGTCCTCGATCAGAGAGGAGTATATGTCTTTAACCCTAATTGACAGGCAGGAGTTAGTTGTGCCCCAAACCAGAATGTCTTGGTTACCAGAGCGTTTGACTTCTTTATGCAGCAGGGCCTGAACCACCCTATGCCATATCTGACTGTAATGATGGGATAATGGCAGTTCCTCTGCAACCTTCCATACCGGAGAAGAGAGAGACCATTGTTTGATAAGCTTATCCCAGGTAAAAATTCCTTTTGATTGAAGAAATAAGGAAAGATCTGCAGGAATGAGATTCTGTGTGTCACTGACCATGGGATCAATGCCTATGAATATGTTTGCTCCCGAAAACATTCTCCACCGCAAATTTTGTATGGAAAAAAGGAAAATTTTCCTGAAGCTGTTCCAGATGGCAGAACCAGTTTTTATGCCCAAAGTTCCCCTCCGGTACCAGAACTCCAAACTGCGACCTTTTAAATACCTGTTTTGAATCATCATGCTCCACGATCCAGTTCCATAGATTCCCCTGAAGAGAGTCTTGCATAGTAGAGCTTTTCCAAAGAGTTTGAGATTGATGAGACCCCAACCACCATATTTTCTCGGCCTTGCAATGGAGTCCATCTTGACCAAGTTGATTTTGGACTGTTGTGCTTTGCCCCCCCATAAAAAATGACCTGCTATGGAAATCAATCTATTGATAATTGAGCCCGGAATAAGAAAGAGGTGAGACCAATAAACAGGAAGTTGTGATAACACTGATTGCACCAGAATGAATCTGCCTGCCAGTGATAAAAACCGAGCTTCCCAAACAACAATTTGTTTGTAAAACCTGTCGACAATCCATTGCCAGTCACGAAGCCCGTAGCCCTTGGCTTTTAGAGGGAAACCCAAATACTTGAGCCCATTCTGGATAGGAACATTTGAGATGCCAAAAAGATCAGCAATCCATATCGCGGTAGCGTCCCCAGGGTCTTTAAAGTAAAGAATGGATTTTAACTTATTAATCACAAGACCTGTAGCCGATTGGAATTTACAGAGGATACCATATAGACACTGCCAAGACTCCTTGCATAACATGGCTGTGAGAAGCACATCATCAACAAAGAAATTGTGAGACAATGAAATTCCTCTACAGATTCTTACCGGCTTGATTCTCGACCCCGACACCGCATGACTGATCTGCAAACTGAGGGTATCCATAACAAGAATAAATAAAAGGGGAGATAACGGGCAACCCTGTCGAAGGCCTCTTTCAGCCTTGAAGAAAGAGGAGGGAATGCCATTGACTAAAACAACATAACTGACATTCTCAACACATGCCATGATCCAATTAATGCTTTGCATCCTTAGACCGATTTTAGCCAACAGAATACGGATGAATCCCCAATCCACACAATCATATGCTTTTGCCAAGTCGATTTTGAGGATGGCTGCATCTATATTTTTTGATATAACTGAGAATAGGCATTCTTGGGTCATGGCAACGGCATCCAATATATTCCGATCCTTAAGGAAAGCTTGTTGATGGGAAGAAATGTGAAGACTTAGCACCAGCTTCAACCTCTCCCCAATGATCTTGGATATGATTTTGAAGAGAATGTTACACAAAGCAATCGGACGAAAGTCACTGAACGATTCTGATCGATCTTTTTTGGGAATCAGAGCAATGAACGTAGCAGTGATGGCATTGTTGATGTTTCCGGAGATCCTGGAAGCCTCAACCATACTTAACAGATCCCCCTTAAATAGATCATAAAAATGCGTGAAGAACTCAATGGTCTAGCCATCGGGGCCAGGACTTTTGTCCTTTTTAAAACTTTTCATAACAGAATGCAGCTCCTCCTCAGTGATAGGTCTAAAAAACTCGTCATTTGCCTGTCCATCAAACATTTCAGGCATATACTCCACAGCCCAAAGGGAGTCTTCTATGTTACTCTGCCTGCGAGAGTATTGGTTCTGAAAGAACTTGACAGCTTCCGCATATATGACCTCCTGTGAATGGATACTCTCACCTTTCTCATTTTTAATGAGCCAAATGGAATTTATATTACGCCTAGTATTTGCAACCTTGTTGAAAGACTTGGTGTTGCGGTCCCCTTGTTTGAGCCACAGTACTCTGCTCTTAAGACGCCATACAGCTTCCTCTTCCTTCAGAATTTTTTGTTTTTCTTTCTCAATGGCGAAAATATGGGCCTTGTGTTCCATAGACATGCCATCAAATGAAGAAGATTCAAGGACATCCCTCAGCTGCCTTTTAATGACAGCCAGTCGCAACCCCATTTTGCGCTTCCTGCGAATCTGCCAGTCCTTTGTAATCATCTTGAGTCGATGTATCTTCTCTCTAAAAGTGGTGTATAATGCCATGTCCGACTCCTTGATCTCCGTCCATTTGTTTTTGATGATGTCATTGTATTCCTGTTCCTCCAGATGTGCTCTGTTAAATTTGAATGAGTATCCAAATCTAGGGGTCACCTCTTTCCATATCAGAAGAATTGGCCTATGATCCGATGACCCATCCTCACCCGTGAGGAAAAGAGGCATACCCCACTCCTCTATGATATCCGCTTTGATCACAAAGCGATCAATCCTTTTTGCAATAAAAGTCGTTCCTATTCTCTTATTGTCCCAGGTTGGCATCCTCTTTCTTTGGGGAATATCAATGAGTTTCCTGTGCAAAAATTCTTTTCTAATTCTATCTCCCAACCTGTCATGTGCCCTCCCGGCACCCCAAACTTCATCAGCATTTAGTGTGACATTGAAGTCACCTGCTAACATGACCGAGTCCATGTCCAATAACTCGGATTCAAAGAGTCTGTCCCAAAAAGGAGATCGATCCCTGCACGGAGCATAAATGTTCGGCATTTTTAATGACGTAGATTGACCTCTGAAGGATGAAGAAATAAGAATCCCTGCATAACATTTGAATACAGAAGCTTGGATACACGAGGG
>Ga0115844_100307_pt1 | contig 12665 bp, 14 predicted proteins | sample InSIn1gowninarea_FD_83858 | JGI IMG/M metagenome (GOLD analysis project Ga0115844, IMG submission 83858) | reverse complement strand
TGATCAAAACGTATAGTACTAATGCTAAAGAAGCAGGCGATAAAATAGATGTTTCAAGAGGCATGAATCAGGCAGTATGGAATATACAGTATCCCCAGCCCGAACGTACGGAAGGTATGATATTATGGAACGGAACACCGGGTGCTATTACGGCGCCACCCGGAAATTATTATGCCCGGTTGAAAGTGGGCAGCGATTCGGCCGAAGTGCCTTTTACCATCAAAGCCGACCCCAATTATACCACTACGCAACAGGATTATGAAGCACAGTTTCAATTTCTACGACAGGTGCAGCAGAAATTTAATGATGTGCAGAATGCCATAAAAGACATCCGCACCTTGCGTACCCAGATCACCTCTTTTATGGACCTGCAAAAAGAAGCGCCTAAAGAAGTGAAAGCTATGGCGGACAGCCTTACTAAACAACTAACCGGTATAGAAGAAACGCTCTATCAAACCAAGGCTAAAAGCAGTCAGGATGTATTGAATTACCCTATCAAATTAAATGATAAATTAAGCGGTGTATTTGATGCTGCCGGCAGCGGAAACTTTGCGCCAAGTAAACAGGTGCAGGAAGTATATGCCGATTTGAATACGCAGATTGATACACAATTAAACAAGCTGAATACGATTAAACAAAAAGACATTCCGGCCTTTAACGAGTTGATACGGCAAAAATCCCTGCCGGTAATTGGCGTCTCTGCTGCCGGAGACCAGTGATACTTTCTTTGTAACTTTATAGGAAACTGTTGATTATGCAAACCACATGGAGGCTACCTAAAACCCTACTGGAAGTTTTCGAAAGTTTACCGGAAGGAACACTGTGCCAGTTAATCCATAATCAATTAATCATGTCGCCATCACCCAGTACCACACACCAAAACATAGCGGGTAGAGTATTTCGCCTGTTGGCCGATTACGTAGAAAAAAATAATATGGGAACGGCTTTTATTGCACCCTATGACGTTCACTTCGATAATAAAAATGTTTTTCAGCCCGATATTGTTTTTATTGCTAAAGAACATATACACCTTATTAAAGAAAACGGGCTTTATGGGACTCCGGATATGGTGATTGAAATTCTGTCACCGTCAACAGAAAAGTATGACAGGGGGGAAAAGAAAGATATATATGAACAGTATGGCGTAAAAGAATATTGGATGATTGAGCCAACCAGCAAATCGGTAACCGGATATGTGGTGCAAAAAAATACCTTCGTACCCATAGCGGCCAATACGGGAATGATCCAGTCGCTATTGCTTGATCATGCTTTTGTTTTTTAGCTATAGTATGCCGTTTTTAGCCCTATCCTTTAATGATCGTTCTTAAAAAGCATATTCAGCAGCACTGTCCTGTTTCACAAATCACTTCATTATTTATGTAATATAGTAAGCCATAAAGCGGTATAATAACAGGCATTGCTTGCTTTATTCTCACAATTGTTGCCATATACCCAAAGCTCATGCGATAAATTGTACAACGTATTTATGCTATTTGCTATATTTGTTAACTATCCCTTAACTATGAGATGTATTATTGTTGATGATAATAAAATAGCCCGTATGGCTATGAAGCAGTTAGTATCGCAAGCTGCTAACCTTGAACTGGTGGCCGAATGCACCGATGCTATGGAAGCCTATAATTATTTGAACAGTACGCAAATAGACCTGCTGCTGCTTGATATAGAAATGCCTGGCATGACAGGACTGGAGCTGACAAAACATCTGGGCAACAAAAAGCCGCTGATTGTGTTTACCACCGCCAAAACCGATTATGCGGTAGAAGCCTTTGAGCTGAATGTGGTAGATTACCTGGTAAAACCTGTTACCCCGGCTCGTTTTTTACAAGCTATTGAACGGGCGGGTGAAGCGGTTGGCAGCAATAAAGAAGAGGTAAAAGTTGAAAAGAAAGACTTCATCTTTATAAAAGATAACGGCGCCTTAAAAAAGATCAATATTGACGATATTCTTTTTTTGGAAGCTATGGGCGATTACGTAAAAGTGCATACGCCTCAGAAATTTCATGTAGTGCATTCTACTCTTAAAGCGATAGAAGAGAAACTGCCCGATGATAAGTTTGCACGGGTGCACCGAAGCTATATTGTGGCTTTAAATAAAATAGACTATATACAGGAAAGCGTAATCTATATCAATAAAACCTCTATCCCTATTGCCGATACTTACCGCACCATATTAAACAAAAAATTAAACCTGCTTTAACTTCATCTGCCAATTTTACGATTTCACCGATTGCTTTTGCCTTCTAACCGTAATGGTTTGCCCTTACCGGATTGTTAGCCCTATTTTTACGTAGTAATTGATTCAGTAATTGATTCATTTTCACAAAAATGGCAACCACATCTCACTACCTGCTTACGCTGCAATACGTCGAAGGTCGCAACCAAAACTAACAAAGCCGACTATGAGAAGCTGAAAGCATTGTATGAGCACCTTAAGGGCAATACAGGATTTGAGGGATGGCTGCAGAGCAGCCATTTTTTTTTATTTATGACGCAAAAACAAACCATATTATTCTTTTTCTCCATTATCATACTCATTATCTCTGAGTACTTTCTGCTGCGTGAACTTTATAATGACCAGCGCCTGCCAGTACTTATGGTTTGTTTAACCGGCACGGTAATCGGCATCTTTCCAGTGATCAAACTCTTTAAAAAATTCAGAAGCGGGGCAAAATAGCTCAGTTACCTATAGATTTTTGTATATTCGGTTTTTATGTGGAATATGTTTAAGAAGCAGCTTAAATATATAGCGCTATGGTTATTTTTACTTGGGATCGTGTTTATTGTGTTCCTGCAGGTGTTGTCCGGCCAGAATATTAACCGTCTTATTGAAAGCAACCAAAGTGTTTTAAATGAACTGAGCATTCAAAATGACCTCAGGAGATTAGAGGTAGATGTACTAACCGTGGAGAGTGATATCCGGGGTGGCGTTATTACGCAAAACCACGAGTATTTTAATAATATTGATGCTAAAATAAAAAATATCCATTCCGAGCTGGCCTCTTTAGAACAACTCCTCTCTTCAAAAAATGCAAAGCAGGATATTAGTCAACTTCATTTTCTGGTCAGGGAAAAAATAAAGTTTAGCTACGAAATAATAAACACCTTTAATACAAAGGGCCAAAATGCAGCCCAAACAGAGATCATCAGCAATCGTGGCAAAGGTATCAGAGACAGCCTGGTACAGATCATTAGCAGGCTCGATAGCAGCCGCCAGACCAAACTTCATCAAATTATCGGATCTATCGAAAACAGCGGATCCCGTGCCCGTACCTGGGGTTTTGTACTTTCTGTTATTGCCTGCCTGGTAGTGATACTGGCTTTCTGGCAAATTGTAAATCAGGGCCGGCAGCAGCAAAGAATGATCATAGCCCTGAACGAGTCGGAAAAAAAGATAAAAGAAGCCGCCAACGTAAAGGAGCAGTTTGTAGCCAATATGAGCCACGAGATCCGTACACCGATGAATGCCATATTAGGGTTTACCAATCTGTTGCAAAAAACAAAGATGGATGAACAGCAGCTGAATTATGTCAACTTCATTCAATCTTCCGGTGAAAACCTGCTAACCCTTATCAATGATATTCTTGATTTTTCAAAAATAGAAGCTGGCATGATGCATATGGAGGAAGCGCCTTTTAGCCTGCACGGGCTGCTGAACTCCATAGAAACCATGTTTCGCGAAAAAGCGGTTCAAAAGAACCTGCAGCTAAGCATAATAGTAGAGCCGGATATCCACGATACCTTAAAAGGCGATGCAGTAAGGCTTACCCAGATCATTATTAATTTGCTGAGCAATGCCATTAAGTTTACCAATGAGGGTAGTGTTACCATTACCGTCAAGTGCCTTACCCAAACACCGGCAGAAGTCATGCTTCAGTTTAACGTAAAAGATACCGGCATTGGCATAGCCCTTGACAAGCAAAAGCAAATATTCGAGCGGTTCCGGCAAGCCGAAGCCGACACTACCCGCCGCTATGGAGGCAGCGGCTTAGGACTTTCTATTGTAAAGCAATTAGTGGAATTGCAGCAAGGCACTATAGAAATATGCAGCCAGGAAAATAAGGGTACAGAGTTTATAGTAGTGCTTCCTTTTAAAAAAGCGGCAGAAGCATCCATGGCTGCCTTAGAGAAGACCGGGCCGGTAAATGCGCTTGTAAAGGATGTAAATGTGCTGGTAGCAGAAGATAACCAGATGAACCAGCAACTGATACAGCACCTGATGAAGCACTGGCAAATCGGATTCAGGCTGGTGCAAACAGGCCGGGAAGCTATAGAGGCGCTACGGCAGCATCCTTATTCGCTGGTGCTGATGGATATTCAGATGCCGGAAATGGACGGCTATACTGCTACCGAACATATTCGTAATGAGCTGAAGTTACAGGTGCCTATTATTGCCATGACTGCACACGCCATGGTGGGTGAAAGGGAAAAATGTCTGAGCTATGGAATGAATGATTATATATCAAAACCGTTGAACGAATCGGAATTATACAGCCTGATACAGAAACATACCGCACAACAACCAGCCATGAAACAGGAAACGGAACCGATTATTGATTTGAATTATTTAAAAGACCTTTCGAAAGGAGATACAGAGTTTGAAAATGCTATTATCCGTCAGTTTATTCTGCAGTTGCCCGAGGAACTGGACTTATTGCAGGAAGCGATTGAGAAAGAAAATATGGCTAAAATAAAAAGCCTCGCTCATGGCATGAAATCATCGGTGGGCTATCTGGGATTAACCAACCGGTTGCAGCAATCGCTTCAGCGTATGGAAACCGAAGCGGTTAATAACGCTGCTCCCCATCATTTTCAGGAAGACTTCGACCATGTAAAACAGGTGTGTGAACAGGCTATCACAGAGGCAAAAAAATTGTTAGGTCAGGTGTTTACCAGCTAATGAAATCCACTTAGTCGTACATATTGTTTTTTCAACGATAAATATTCCCTTTTCACCGATATTAGTTATATATCGCTGAAAAGGGATATTATTTTTACATCGCCTTCTGACAAAAAAGATTATTCTAACTTAATAGATAAAGAACTTGGTTTCGTATGGTTAAGGGTGAAGCCCCTCCAGTCCTGGCGGGGCACTTTTTTTTCCAAAACTAATTTTGCTGAACATTTTTGCTTTTGCAGCCTGAAGGTGGAAAGCAATGTCCTAATCAATCGGCCTCTTGTATCCACAAGGGGCCTTTTTTATATCGCAGATTTAAGGATGGTAATGGATTTCGCGGAAATATCTTGTGGATAATTAAGAATTAAAAATGATGAGGGGATATTGGTAGAAAATTATATCATTTTAAGGTAATCCATATACGTAATGGTTGCAAACTATAAACCCGGGATAGGAGAAAACAATACCATATTGCAATAGTGAAATTGGTATCATTCATTTTCATAAAAAATATGCAACTACAGAACAGCAACTTTCAATCATCAGACACTCACTGCCATCCATCATCTACCATCCATCATCTTCCAACAGATCCGGCCGTCGTTCTTTGGTTCGTTGCAGCGCCTGCTCATAACGCCAGTCTTCAATTTTTTTAGGATCGCCACTCAGTAGTATATCCGGTACTTTCCAGCCATTAAAATCAGCAGGGCGGGTATATACAGGTGGAGCTAATAAACTATCCTGAAATGAATCGAAAAGGGCAGAGGTTTCATCGTTCAGTACACCGGGTAGTAGCCGGCCAATGCTATCTACTAATACCGCAGCCGCCAGTTCACCGCCGCTTAATACATAATCACCAATAGATATTTCTTTGGTTATATAATGCTGCCGTATGCGTTCGTCAATGCCTTTGTAATGGCCGCAAATGAACAGCAGGTTTTCTTTCAGCGATAATTGGTTGGCTATCTTTTGATTTAAGGTAGTGCCATCGGGAGTGAGGTATATAATTTCATCGTACTTTATTTCTTGTTGCAGCTGTTCTATAGCCTTTACCAACGGTTCGCACATCATTACCATACCAGCTCCTCCTCCATATTGGTAATCGTCCACCTGGCCATATTCGTTCACCGCCCATTGCCGCAGATTATGTACGTGTACTTCCAGCAACCCTTTTGCCTGTGCCCGTTTCATAATAGAATGAGATAAAGGGCTTTCCAACAGCTCCGGTAATACGGTAATAATATCAATACGCATAGCGCAAAGATATAACGGCAGCGGAAGGCAAAACAAAAATGCCCTGACTATTGCCAGGGCACTGCATTGAAACGAAAACTAACAATCACAACAAAAGATTATAGGAGTAGAAGTAATCTTGGGAAAAATGAGCAAGTAACCTTCATTCACGACTCATCACTCTTATGCATTTTTCGCTCTAATGATTTCACCTGCACGGCAAAGAGCAAGCCTGCAATTAATAAGGCCACTACCAACAGATAACCAATAAAGAAACCATAATTGTGTATAGAAAGAGGTTGATAAGCCGTATATACCCGTAAAGGTTTTACAAACGGTGCTGCATCGGCCGGCGCTGCTGTACTTTCTGATTTAATATACTCCACTATGTTTTTAATATTATCAGCCGTCAGATCGGGATGATCGGGCATTTGGATATGATTGAACTGATTGAAAAGTGCTACCGCCGCCTTATCACCACTTTTAATAAGCGTTTGAGGCGAGTGCACAAAATTGACGATCCAGTCAATAGAATGCCGTTCATGCACGTTGGCTAATGCCGGGCCTACCACTACTTTATTGATATTGTGGCAGGAGGCACACCGGGCCGTAAAAATGGTTTTACCTTCTTCTAACGGAGGGGTAGCTCTTACGAATGTAACAGCTACTAATGCAAGGATGAATAATTTTAGTTTCATGTCAAATTCTGTTTTAAATAGTGCAGTCAGGAGAAAAGAAATCTTAGTAGTACTTTTCCTTTTTCAATTTTTTAATATCTTTTATCAGCTGTTCTATATCAGTGGCTTCCGTGCCGGAATAATAGCCTCTTATCCGTTGCTGCCCATCTACCAATACCAGCTTATCGCTGTGTATAAAATCATCAGGGCCGCCATCACCATCCGTGGCTACTATCAAAAAGCTTTTACGGGCCAGCTTGTATAATTCCCTTTTATCGCCTGTCAGCAAATCCCAGTTTTGTGTTCCCAGTGAAAACTTTTTAGCATATTGGGCTAATTGCGCTGTGCTATCCCGTTCCGGATCTACCGTAAAAGAACTAATCAACAAATGATTATCTCCCGCAAAAGCAGCTTGTACTTTTTTAAGATTAGCGGTCATTTTAGGACAGATGCTGGGACAGTGGGTAAAAAAGAAATCAGCCACTACTATATTGCCTTTCCATTTATCCAGGCCGATACTTTCGCCTTTTTCATTCATAAACTGGAAAGGAGCAATGGTATGAGCCACTTCTTTACCGTTTTTTATTTGTGGAACTCCTAATACCGGCAAACCACTTTCATTGCTTTCGTACCAGGTCACTACTGCAAAGATGCTGGCCGGTATCAGAAGAACCATTATAAGGAACAGCCATACAGAATACTTTTGCTTCATCAGTTATTGTTTAAGCGTAACGACAGGTGTGGGATTATCAGGTGTAAAACGAGGTGCTTTTGGGCCTGTATTCTTCATGACGTCCATTAATGCCGGTACATATGCCATTACAATAATAATAGCCATCGTTACCAGCCAGGGTTTGAACTGGTCGAACAGCGGTATTCTTTTTTCATCATGATAAGCCTCACTTACCGGTATATCCAGTATGGCTGCTTCGGTACGTTTGCGTACCATCGTGCCAAAGAATACAATAAAGAATAACATGCCTGCAATGAACATAATGATACCACCCATTAAGGCTAATAAAGTAGTAGGCACCCAATCTGGACGGAACAGTTCATTTTGCGGATTTAAGTAGGTCAGGCCTAAGTTGGTTCTCCTTGGTTCGCCAATCAATCCACCCCAGCTTAAGCCGGTAGAAAATATAAGGACACCTATTACCCACAGATAAGGAATGATGACGTTTACCTTCGGTAGAAATACTTTTTTACCGGACATCGTAGAATACAAATAAGTACTCATACCTATAATAGCCAGGAACACAGGGCCGGCAACGGTCATATGAAAGTGACCCGGCAGCCAGGCAGTATTGTGAATGACATTATTCAACGAATACGAGGCATTTACCAAACCGGTCAGTCCGCCAAATACAAACAGAATTAAACCACAGATCATATAGGCAAATAAATACTTGTTCGGATCTAAGTAGGGCAGTTTACCCATCCAGCCAAACAAACCTTTTGCACCACGTTTGCGACCGGCATATTCCAAAGAAGCTGCTAATGTAAACGCTGTAATAAAGCTGGGAATAGCTACGCCATAGGTTATAATGCCCTGAAATAATTTAGTGCTTTGTGCAATAGAAGGATCACTGAACTGGTGATGTACGCCTACCGGGATAGAGAATAACAAAAATCCGAATAAGGCTATACGGCCTGCGAGGTCAGAATAGAGCTTACCACCAGCTACCTTAGGCAAAATGGTATAAAACATAATGTAAGCCGGCAACAACCAGAAGTACACCAACGCATGGCCAAAGAACCAGAACAAGGTACGGGCTAAAGTAACATTTACACCGGGTGTCCAGCCCATAGCCCAGGGTAACAGCAATACTAATACTTCATAAGCAACGGCCAGCGTACATACAAACCAAATGGTAAAATTGATAAGCGTACCTAATACGGCTAACGGCGTTTTGGTAGCAGGGTTTTGCTTTTTCCATTGTACATACATCCGAGCCCAGTCAAACAAGGGAATCCAGGAACCTACAATCAATAAAGCCGTACCCAGGTAAAAAAATGGGTGTCCTTTTAACGGAGGATAAAACGTATATAGTACAGAAGCTTTACCCGAGATCATGGCCCAGGATGCCAGCACTGTACCTACGGTCATTAAGCCAAAGCTGAGCCAGCCTAAGGTTTCATTCGGTTCTCTTTTCAGGTAAAAAAGTAATACAGGCATGGCCAAATGCTACCGCAAAAAAAGTAGTAAGTACAATAGCATTGATCACACCGTGCAGGGTCAAACCCTGGTAATAATCCAAATGGGCAAAGCTGGATTGATGAATAATACCGGAGCGATAGATGGTCTGCATCAAGCCATGATATATGCCAATGATCAGGAGCGAAACCGGAATACCCAGCTCCCAGAAAATGAGTCGTTTTAATGATTTACTTACTTGCATCTTAGTTTTTGTTTATGAAAGCCCCACCCCTCAATCCCCTCCCCGAAGGGAAGGGGAGGCCGGGCAATTATTTAATTTTTCAACTTTCGTAGAAACACATTTGGCTTTAGAATAACTATTCATGAGGTTTTGTGTGATGGCCGTCCCTTCCCCTACCGGGGGAAGGTTAGGATGGGGGCCCCTATTTGGTAGCCGTCGGATAGTTTACAATTACCTGTGCTTCCATACTCTGATGGCCCACACCACAATACTCATGGCAGGTGATATTATATACACCAGGCTTTTCAAACTTAACCGTTGTTTTATTCACGTTGCCATATACTGCCATCATGTTTACATTCTTTAATGGTATATTAAAGCCATGCACCACATCTTTCGAAGTAACAAAAAAGTCCACCTCACTGCCAACAGGTATATATATCTGCGATGGTTGGAACTGCCACATCTGGGCTACGGCAAACACCTGGTAGGTAGAGTCGTCGAGCTTCGTTACTTTAGGTGTTTCATACGTTTTGTTATAGGGGATACATTCCGGCACATCGCTTTTATATTTCCCCCTGGCATATAGCACCGAAAAAAGGAAAAGACACATCAGCGTACCGGTTACGATAAATACTTTTTTTTCCGTTTGATCAATAACTGACATAATAAAGCAGATTTAAGTAGAGTTGATTTTAGATGCGGCTCAGCATTAAGAAATAAATACCAAACCAGATAATGAGTCCCAGGATGACTAACAAAGCAAAGAAGGCAAAGGCACCTTTTGGCTGAAAGGCTTCTTCTGCAGACGCATGACCAACAGAAACAGCCCCGTCTTCTTGTGCAATCGTTACCTCTGTTTTAATGGCCCCTTTTTTTTCAACAAATTCCATAAGTTGTTGTTTTTAGTAGAGCACAAAACTATTAGCAGCTAAAAGAGATAAACATGATATACGATGACGGGCTGTTGTGATTATTATCAACGGGGAAGATGATAAAAGTCATATTGATTGCAGCAGATGAAATTTAGTTTGCATGACAATTTTTTGGAGATGGAGCAGATAAGTCAGCAAACTATGGTTAAAGACATTGTGCTAAAAGATTACCGTACGGCCGATGTATTTAAAAAATACGGTATTAACTATTGCTGCGGCGGACAAGTATCGTTAGAGGAGGCCTGCAGTCAAAAAGAGCTGGAGTTATCGGCTATTGAGCAGGAACTTGAACAGGCCAGCCGGAGTATCGTCATCTCCAACAGGCTAAAATTTGATAACTGGCGGGTTGATTTTTTAACGGATTATATTATTAATGTACACCATGCTTTTATAAAAGAAACATTCCCTTCCCTACAGGCGGCGTTGGTTTCGTTTGTAGATAACCACCGGAAAAAGCATCCCGAGTTGGTGGTGCTTTTACCCTTTTTCGAAGAACTGGCCGACGTGGTTACGAAGCAAATGCAATATGAAGAAGAAGTGGTCTTTCCCTATATTAAGCAAATAGAAAGTATGCTCCGGCGAAAAGAGGTATATGGCGGCTTATTTGTAAAAACGCTTCGGAAGCCATTGAATGCTATTGTAAGCAGTGAGCAAGAAGATATTACTTCCCTTATTGAAAAAATAAGAGCCTGCACGAATCAGTACGTTTTTCCGGCTGATGCCTGTACTAACCACCAGGTTATTTTTCACAAGCTGCAAGAACTGGACAACGACCTGACGCAGCACAAGCATCTTGAAAATAATATCCTGTTTCCAAAAGCTATTGCCATTGAAAATGAATTGCTGCAAGGTTAAGCTACAAGCTTCGAGCCATATAGATCGTCTCTTTTCTTCTCGTAGCTCGTAGCTTATAACTCGCAGCTTTACTATATTAACTCGCCATGATACGGCTATCTAACAAACAGGCTTCAATTATTGCGGCAGCCACTTTTATTTTCACGCTATTAGTCAGCTATTTTTTGCCCGGTTACACTATTACATCAGGCGGACTGCTGGTGGTTATTTTTCTGTCATTTTTTGTAGATACTATCAGCTCTACTCTTATTGCCATGGCTGCAAGTATAACGGTTACAGGAGCTTATTTTTTTCTTCATCCGGAAATCGTATTATCGCCGCAAACCATTACTGAACATTTATTTATTATCTTTCTGATATTTTTCACCACTGTATTGGTATTGTATATGAAGCGGCTATATAAAGATATTGAGTTTGATAAGAACCACATGACGGCCCTTTTTGCGCATGCTACCGAAGGGATTATTCTTACCAACAGTCAGGGAAAGATCATATTAGTCAATCCTGCTGCAGAACGGATTTTCGAATATAAAGCAGATGATATTATAGGTTCGCATGTAGAGATGCTCATTCCTATGAGGTATAGGGGCGGTCACGAAAAGCTCCGGGAAGGCTTTTATCACGATCCTCAAAACAGCGTAATGGGTTGGGGCCGTGACTTGTATGCTCAAAAAAGCACGGGGGAAAATTTTCCGGTAGAAGTAAGCTTAAGTCATTATAAGCAAGGAACAGAAATATTTGTCATTGCCTTTGTAGTAGATATTACACACCGAAAAGAAATAGAACGAAGCATGCTGCTGCAGCGCCAGCAGTTAGAAAATGTAACCAACGAAATCAGGCAACTGAATGCCGAACTGGAAATGAAAGTAGAGGAGCGGACACTGATACTGAAAGAAGCCTTGCAAAAACTGGAGCAGTCGCAGAAAGAATTGAGTGAAGCCCTGGATAAAGAAAAGCAACTCAGTGAAATAAAAAGCCGGTTTGTTTCGATGGCTTCCCATGAATTCAGAACACCACTGAGTACGGTATTGTCCTCTGCTTCTCTATTATCAAAATATACAAAAACAGAGGATCAGCCCAAACGTGACCGCCATATTCATAAAATAAAAGAATCGGTAAAACACCTCAACGATTTGCTGGAAGATTTTCTGTCATTAGGTAAATTAGATGAAGGTAAAGTAGGTGCAAATCCGGTTCCGTTTGATTTGAAAGAACTGATTGAAGACACCATAGAAGATATGAAGGGCTTATTAAAAAACAATCAGCATTTTGAGTACCTGCATACCGGTGATACATTAATGAATTCCGATAAGAAGCTGCTGAAAAATATTTTAATTAACCTACTTACAAATGCCATTAAATTTTCGGAGGAAGATGGTACTATCACGGTTAGCAGTAGTATTAGTAAAGAGAATGCTACCATTGTAGTAAAAGATCAGGGCATGGGTATATCGGAAGAAGACCAGCAACATTTGTTCTCTTCATTTTTCCGTGGTAAAAACGCATTAAATATTCAGGGCACCGGCCTTGGGTTGCATATCGTAAAACGCTATCTTGATCTAATTGGCGGTAACTTACATTTGCAGAGTGTTTTACAGCAAGGCACTACTATTACATTAACGGTTCCTGTAAATATATCTGAGCATGGAGAAAACAATACTGGTTATTGATG
>Ga0115844_100359_pt1 | contig 12675 bp, 11 predicted proteins | sample InSIn1gowninarea_FD_83858 | JGI IMG/M metagenome (GOLD analysis project Ga0115844, IMG submission 83858) | reverse complement strand
ACAAACCAGCGTGCTGCGCTCATCGTGCTGCAACACAAAAGATTTTCTTATGTCTGCCTTTAGTAAGTCTATGATGATGCCAATATTAAGGTGTAAGCCGGCTTCTAATAAATAGCTTTCTTTAAAAAGCATACATATCATTTTGCTGCCGGCACTAATCGCTTTTAATTCGTAAAAAGATTTAGGCGGCAGCAACAGGAGATGATTGTTTGAAACAGAATATTCAACCAGGTTGTGTAACAAATTCATTTGCCCTTTTATCAAAAGAATGATGCTAAAGTGGTCAGGGCGATAAGGCGTATTTAAGGCTAGATTTGCAGACAATTCTTTCTCAGTGAAAATTTCAAACTCTTTCACTTCTTTTACTGATCGGGTCTTTACTATTTCATTTTGTACTGCTGACATTCCTGGTAGTCGATTTTATAATACCATTTTTGAATAGAGTTTGTTAAGTGCTTCAGCTGCATCAATACATAAACCAGGATGTACAGCAGATGTCTGAACAATGGTACTGCGGGTTGCAGTCAACCATCTAAAACGTGAAGCAAGAGGTAGTGCTCCAATAGGTCCACCTTTGGCAGAACCTGCACAAACATATTCAAAGGCTTTCAACCGTTCTTCTAATTCTACCATGTCTATTTCCGGAGATAAAGCAAATAATCTTTGTTGATCTAAATGAAATAAAATTTTAAGAAAACGCTGAGCAGAACAATATACAATAGCGCCAACATTTAAAAATTCGCCCCTTTCTACACGTGGCATAACCCGTATTATCGCGTACTCAAATAAATGCTTCTCTTGCATGTTTCGCTTCTTTGACAAAATTTTCTGATAAGGCAACACGTGTTTCCAGGAACTTAATATATACTTCCCTTTTTTCTTCAGGAGTTCCGTTGGCTTCTTCATCCAAAAGCCATTCGTCTGGTATCAAATTAACAATTGCCCGAATTCTTTCTGGGGTAAGAATTCTTTTAAATTCTGCATCCACTTCATCAAGTTTTGAGGCCTCACCCAGTAATACGTGATCTTTTACTTGTGGAAATGGCTTTTTGGGCTGCTCGCTTAGGTTTTGCCATGAATGATGGAAATATAGAGAAGCGCCGTGATCTATCAACCAAAGTTCCTTGTGCCACATCAACATATTGGTATTTCTAACGGTTCGGTCAACATTGGTAATAAGGCAATCCAGCCAGACAATTTGTGAAGCAAGCTTTGCATCAACGGTTGTAACTACCGGGTCAAACGTTATGGAGCCAGATAAAAAATGGAGCGCAAGGTTCAATCCTACACTTGCTTTCAGAAGATCCTGAATTTCTTCATCAGGTTCTGTTCGTCCAAATGCTTCATTTAAATTGGCAAATACAAGTTCAGGGACTTTAAGGTCTAAGGCACGCGCAATTTCACCACCAATAACCTCTGCAATAAGGGATTTTACCCCTTGCCCTGCTCCACGAAATTTTAAAACATACATAAAACCATCATCGGCTTCAGCAATTGCGGGTAATGAACCACCTTCTCTGAGTGGAGTAATATAACTTGTGACGTTTACGGATCTTAATTCTGGGGCACTAAAACTCATAACTGTACTTTTCTACATTATTCATTTGATGCAATAGTAGTAACAAACAGTGATAATTTTGAAATTAGTGCTGAGGGGTGCTTACATCAAATATTTCTAAAGCAAATTTTAGTGCTTTTAGCCAATAAATTTAAAAATGAGCTTATTAGATAAAAGTTTTACAGTAATGTTTTATACAGCCACACCGGGTATTGAGAATAATTAAGAAATTCACAATAGGAGAATGTTCAATCCTAGTAAGAAGATTTATAATAAAAGTCAGAAGATGATATTGTAAAACTTGCACCGGCAAGTGAATTAATCGAACCGCATAAAGTCATTAGGTTTTACATCTCCTCCTCCACTGCTACTACCAATATGAATTTTATCTTCGGCAATTACGACTATTTCTGGTTTACCATTTAGCTCACTCACTTTTCCAGTAACACAAACATTTTTATTTGCATAATAGTTTTTGGGCTGTGCAATCACCTTTTTACTGGTTTCAGCAGGAACAACAACAGTCACCTTTTGATTTTCTGTACCACCTAAAAGCAATAAAGTATTTTTAGTCTTAGTATCAAATATAAAGTTATCCTCGAGGATTGTACCACAAATGGTTACCGTTTCACCATAATGTTTAAAAGCTTGGTCAACCGGTACTTTATTTTGCCCATTTACAGAAAGAGAAAAAAATAGGGCAGCAGGAAAGGATAATAAAATAATGGCTTTTCGCATAAGAAGGGTTTTCAGCGGGAAATTACAAAAAACTCTAATGCTTTTAATAAAAATTTTACATTTATTTTCCAATATTAAGAAAAGTAGAAAAGTAAAGTGTATTGGTCAACGAAAGCTGGCCACATAGGGCAAAAAAAAGCAGCTTAGAACAAGCTGCTTTTTTATATATTGAAAGTATTATTAAGACCTCGCCATTTGCTTAAGGTAAGAAATGTGGGAAACTACTGCCTGCCGCATCTTAGGATATTCAACATATTGAATTCCGTATTCTTTGCAGGCCTGTCTTATAATTTTACTTATTTGCGGATAGTGTACATGAGAAATTTTCGGAAACAAGTGGTGCTCAATCTGGAAGTTTAAACCACCTACCAACCATGAAATTACTTTATTCCTAGTTGCAAAGTTTGCGGTAGTTTTAAGCTGGTGAATTGCCCACTCATCTTCCATTTTTCCATTTGCCTCAGGTAAAGGGAAATGGGTATGTTCTACAGTATGTGCCAATTGAAAAACAATACTAAGTACAAAACCTGCCACAAGAGCCATGCTTAAAAATCCGATAATCCATGCAGTAAAGCCAACCATATAAATAGGAAGGGCTACAAAAATAAAGGCATGAGCTATTTTATAAAACCAAAAGAAAACGTGCTCTTTTACAGTCATTTTTCTTAATGGAATAGAACCAATTTTTCCTGAAAAATACTTGGTGTAATCCGTAACGAAAATCCACCAAATGTATAACAATGAATATGCTGCCCAAAAATACCAATGTTGGTATTTGTGAATTTTATAATGCTCCTGTTCGTCTGAAAGGCGCAATAACGGACGAGCTTCTATGTCATCATCTACACCATGTATATTGGTATATGTGTGGTGAATTACATTGTGCTTTGACTTCCACATGTGCTGACTGGCACCCAAAAAATTTGCAAAATTTGAAGCAAGGTCATTAATCCATTTATACTTGCTAAAGCTACCATGGGCACCATCGTGCATTACATTAAAACCAATTGCAGCAATTACACAACCAAAAAGAATACTTTCTGTTATAGCCCAAACCGTCGAAGGGGTAAAAAATACCAGGTGAATATATAAGCCTAAAAAAGCTATAACTAGTACTGCGGCTTTAATATATAATTTATAATTGCCGGTAGTCGATTTTCCTTTCTGCTTAAAATAATCGCCTATCCTTTTTTTTAATTCCCCGTGGAATGAAACAGGAGTCTTTGGAAATTTGGGAGTTGCTGTTGCTGTAGCCATTGTATTCTAGTTTGTAATTCTTATTAAAGCCTTGTTCTAATTGGTATTTGTTTTAAAATGGATTAGGTTGTATGTTGGATAAAAGCATCAAAGGATTTAATCCCAATCACTTTTTCCGTTATAAATCCTTCGGCAAACTTTACGCCAATCCGCTTACCCAACATCATTGCCCGGGACTTTACAGTATCTAAAAATTCAGGGCTCGAAATATAGGTTTGAGGTTCGTTGAGATCAGGATTGAAAAATTGTGTTTTATATGCTAAAACTGATTCGATTTTTACATCCATGTATTTAGAAATGTCTACAACAAAATCAGGTTGAAGAAAACGATCCTGGATATAATGAAAAACATATTTAGGCCGCCATACTTCCTGCACTTCTTCACCATTCCTTGTCACAATTTTCACCAAACCTGAAAGAAATGCAGCATCACTTATCAATTTAGCACTACGTCCGTGGTCAGGGTGTCTGTCTTCAGGAGCATTGCAAAGGATAATCTCCGGTTTATACTTCCTAATTACTTCAATTACTTTTCTTTGATGAACTTCATCATTCTGAAAAAACCCATCCGCCATTCGAAGGTTTTCACGTACCGAAACCTGTAACACCTTTGCAGCCTCAGCTGCTTCTTCGTCCCTTGTTTATTGAGGACAAAAGAGTACCTGAACAACCTAACTCAACATCATCCGGGTGGACACCAAAAGCCAGGATATCCAATTTATCAAACATTTTTAAATCCTTTATAACTGGCTGCAAGGTAATATTTTAAAGGAAGACATTTGTTAATTAAAACAAATAGATATACACAGTAGTGTATTTAAAGCATTTCTTAATGAGGGTATTTAACATTAGACAACTGGCTAATGTGTAGATTTTAACTTCGATGACCGTACATCCGTTCTACATCCTGAACGATTATCTCGATTGCCCGATCTTTATCAACAGCGTCATAGTTTTGTTTTAGATTGCTACCAAACAAGATGGCTACTGTTTGCCAAAAGCCGGCAGAAAAGCCACCTTTGTATTCCTGGATGAGGCTGTAACAGTTATTGCCTGTTTCACGGTAGATGAGTTTCATCAATACTTTTCCCTGGTAAACAGATAAATTGGTGAGTTTATCTGCAAATTCTTTTTTCAGGTCTTTTTCCCTTGATTTAATAATCTTTTTTCTTGCATCCTTGTCAGTAACATTTACTAACTGGCTATTTACTTCATTAATCACCCTTCCAGCGGCTTTAGCATAAGGATACGTAACATACACCGCATTTCTCAACCTTGTCCATTCAGCCCAGTATTTTCGCCAATTTTCATGCATTCGGGTTCTTACTTCCGCATCAAGTAGTCGACCTCCGGGTATGGTGTCTCCATCCACGATAAAAGCATACACTTTTAATGTGTCATTTGGTCCTTGTTGGGCACTTAGTTGATTAGTAAAAAGCGACAAACAGGTCAACAAAAATAATGAAACAGAAAAACGAAGGTTTTTACGCATGACTAATTACTCAGAATAAATATAGATAATACTACGAATATTTATGCTGCACGAGTACTAAAGTAACCTATTGTATTGTTATTTATTTTTTAAATGAAACTGACTAAAGCAAAATTTAATTCTCCTTAAATTACCATTAGTAACGGTACCCCTTATTATTATTACAATAGTGGCTGAACCGCGAAAGACTCCAATAATTATACGAGGAATACCAGGTGTTTGAATCAAATAGTTGCAGGAAACCAATGTTCTAAAACTAAGTGATAGTCAATCAGGAATAAAAAAAGACCTTACTATAATTTGAATAGTAAGGTCTCTTGCATATCATTTTGGAAAAGCATTACACTTCTGCCAGTTTTTCTTTTACAACCTCTTTGCCAACCCTTCTTATTTGCTTTACCCTTTGTACAATACTCATAGCAATACCTGTCACCATAACAAGAATACCTAACCAAAGTACATTGATGAAAGGAAATTCATATGCTTTTAGCGTAACGAAATCAAGAACAGAGCTACTTTCTCTGACACCAATTTCAAGCAATCCTTTAGCCTGGTCTTTTACCTGGTTGAACCGAAGAATCAGACTTTGTGCCATTACTGTATCAGGAATTGATTCTATCATACCATCCTTAACATGCAATAATGGTTGTGCAGAGAACCGATTTCCCTCTTTTGAAATCACAGTTAAGTTCAAACCAATCGCTGTATCATTTTCAGAGAATTTATATTTCTCATTGGTTGGATTGACTGTAACATTATTCACAACCATCAAACCTTTGGAATAGAAAATAGTATCTCCGAGGTGTACAGTCTTATTACGGAATGTAGACGTATCAGCTGATTTTATTTTTTCTGGGTCCCCAAGGAATGTCAGGTATGTAAAAATATCTCTGTCCCAATAATGCTTGGCAGAAGGGTTTGGGGTAACTCCTTCATTGCCTTTGTTATTTTCTATGATATCAGGATATACACTAAATTTCTCGTTGCCTTTTTTGCTTTTAAATGCAATTTCGTAGTAACGTTTGTGATCTCTTGGGTTCAAACTGTCTTTTACATACGTCACCATATATTTACCCATGTCTGTTTGCAATCCTTTTACAAGGGTAATATTTTCCAGTGGGCTTTCCTTGTCACCAATTTTAAGTGGAGACATACCGGTGGTATTGTAACTTAATACTGATTTTTTTGAGGAAGAAATCAGGATACCCAATAACACCATTCCAAAACCTATGTGGGCTACAGATGCGCCAGCTGCTTTTAATTTACCCCATAAACCTAACCAGATATAAGAAGTATTGGCAACAATTGCGAAAACAGCAGCGAATACCCCAAGGTGAATGGCAATCAGAAATCCAAGCCCCTTTTTATCATAATCAATGCCTCCCCAAATACTAATGCAGATACTGATTGCCAAAGCAATTACCGTAGGTATTGCCACTTTTTGGACAAAGTAATTTTTAGCGGTATTTCGGTACTTAAAATATTGTGTTACAGCTGTAAGCAGGCCGATTATAATGGCAACAAAAATTTGAACCTGGTTATGAAATCCTTCAGGGTCTTCACCTACAGCCCATTTGGTTTTCAGGATTTTATTAATCACCGGCAACGAAGTAATGATGATAATAACCAAAGCCGATAGAAAGAAAATCAGCGATCCAATAAACATCCAGAACTCGCGGGTATAGGTATTTTCTTCTTTGGTAATTGTAGGAATCTGTCTGTATCTCCTGATAAATAATACTACAGAAGGAATAAGAAATACGCCAATAAAGGCAATCAATTGAAAATTCATTCCAAGGTCGGTGAAAGCATGCACAGAAGTATCGCCTAAAACCCCGCTTCTTGTAAGGAATGTAGAATATAGAATTAAGAGGAAAGTAAGTATATAAAATACATAAGTGCTCTTTAAGGAGTAACCACTGCTCCTGTAGATCAGGTTGGTATGTAAACCTCCAATCAAGACTAACCATGGAACCAAAGAAGCATTTTCCACAGGGTCCCATGCCCAATACCCGCCAAAAGTAAGACTTTCATAAGCCCAGGCAGCGCCCATCATTATTCCGACACCTAAAATACCGGCTGAAAATGCAGCCCATGGTATGGCAGGTTTTGTCCAGCCTTTGTGGTCTTTTTTCCATAGTCCGGCAATTGCGTAGGCAAAAGGAACAATGGTAGATGCAAATCCAAGAAATAATACCGGGGGATGAATCACCATCCAATAGTTTTGAAGCAGTGCATTCAGGCCGTTACCGTCTTTCCAGAGTGTAAGATAATCTTGTCGTAACTGACCAGTTGCGGCATCACGAAATATGGGTGCTGAGTCAAAAAAGTTTTCATGACGAAGTAAGACAAAAGGGCTGCTACCAACTTTAGCGCCGAAGAAATAAAGGCCGATGAGCATGGTTGCAAGGCAAAACTGCGCAAAGCTTACAACGGTCATAACCGGTGCTTCCCAAATTTTTGCTTTCCAGATTAATATCCAACCAAGAATGCAATGCCAAAAGCTCCAAAGCATAAAACTGCCCTCCTGCCCTTCCCAGAAACAACTCAAAAGATACTCTACCTGGAGGGCACGGCTACTGTGTTGCCAGGCATATTTATATTCAAAAAGGTGGTTTGAAATAATATAATACAGTGTAGCAAAAATTGCAAATACAGAAATAGTTTCAAGAAAAAATGCAACACGGGCAATTCTTATCCAGCTTTTCTTTTCCTGGAATTCTTGTATGTTAGATGCTTTAAAAAAAGCAATGGTGGCTACCAAAGATGCCACCAAAGAAAGTATTGCAAAAAAATGTCCTGACTGTCCTGGTAATAAATGTTCCCCTATATATTCCATGTGCACTGATTAGTTTGACCTTATTTTGTTTCGTAATTAGCTGCAGTTCCCAACTCTTTCTTAGCAGCATTCATATCATCTTTGTATTTGGAAGGACATTTCAATAAGATATCGCGGCATTCAAAATAGTCACCCTGCACTTTACCTTTCAAAACCAGCCTGTCACTTTTTTCAATATCTGTTGGCTTGGTATTATGGTACACCACTTTTATACTATTACCTAATGAATCAACTGCTGTAAAAGACAAGTAATTTGGATTGTTAATTGGATCGTAATTCATAGAATTCTTTTCCATTTTGGCAATCAGGTGAACAAACTTACCAGGTTTTTCTTTTGCAGAAGTTACAGTATCATAAGTAGTAATGTCGCCCATGAAACTTATTAAAATAGCAATTGAGATAGCAATAAAAACAAGTATGATTATGTGGGTCTTCTTCATCTTTTACAGAATTTGCGCAAATGTAGGTTAAAAAAGATATGGCTAAATTGACAGTTACAAGTTCTAATGTTAAAACAAAATGCATTTAAAACAATTGTAACAAAAAAAAGCGAATGAGTTTGCTAAAATTAAGCTTTCTCCACTTGAAATCATAACATTATAAACTTGAAAATTTTATAAAATAAACAATCTTATAATCTTTTCAATTATAAATTATACTTGGAGTATTCAGGAGAATTAATTACCTGGTTTAACCAGAGGTAAACATATATAACCAACAAATTACCTGGATTTTCTGTTAAGATTCAATGGAAAATTGAACAAAGCAACAATGATTATTCAAATGGGCTAACTTGCACCGCGTTTAAAAATTTATATGCCAGATTTATCTTATTTTGATCCTAACCAGGCAGCCAATCCTGATAACAACATTTTCGGTTTGCCTTTTTCCGAAGAAGATGCAAAAGTAATTTTATTACCTGTACCGTGGGAAGTCACGGTAAGCTACGGCGCTGGCACATCCAGGGCTGCAGACCAGATATTTAAAGCAAGTCTGCAGGTAGACCTTTTTGATCCGGAAGTAAAGGATGGCTGGCAAGCCGGTTTTTATATGAAGCCGGTTGATAAAAAAATATTGCTCAAAAGCGATTACCTGCGTAAAGAGGCCGAATTATACATCGACTATATTTCTAAAGGCAATGATGTACTTGCAAATAAATTTATGTGCAAGAGCCTGAAAGAAATCAATGAAGGGAGTATCTTTTTGAATACCTGGGTATATGAGCAGACAAAGTCGCTTTTAGACAAAGGTAAACTGGTCGGTTTGATTGGCGGTGACCACAGCACGCCCTTTGGATTTATTAAAGCTATAGCTGAGCAACATGAATCATTTGGCATATTACAAATTGACGCTCATTGCGACCTAAGAATAGCATACGAGGATTTTAAGTACAGCCACGCTTCGATAATGTATAACGTGCTAAATGAAATTCCCCAGCTGAAAAAACTGGTACAAGTTGGCATCCGAGACTATGGTGAGGATGAATATAATTTTGTCCATGAAAATAGCGAAAGAATTAAAACCTATTTTGACAAAGACATTAAGGAAAGACAATTTGAAGGTGATACCTGGAAGAAAATTGTGGATGAAATAATAGAAGAATTACCGGCAAAAGTTTATATCAGTTTTGATATCGACGGCCTCGACCCTAAATTATGTCCCAATACCGGTACACCTGTTGCTGGTGGATTTGAAGCAGAACAAATTACTTATCTCTTTAAGAAAGTTATAGAAAGCGGCAGAGTATTGGTGGGCTTTGATTTAAATGAAGTGGGTGTAGGTGAAGTGGGTATTGACGCCAATATTGCCGCAAGGTTACTTTTTAAAATCTGCAATTTGTTGGTTAAGAGCAATAGTTAGAATGGTATACGATTATCTTATAACACTGAAAAAGCCAAATTACAGGTTAGCCGACCAGGTTAGCCAACTCTTATACATATTTGCCTTATTAGCGTTTGGTTTTTTTTATTACAACTTCCCTAAAAGTGGCATTGTTTACCTGGTAATTGGAGCAGCTATTTTGCTTGCCTGGGCCTGGACATTGAGAAAGAAAGGAAAAAAAGGAGAAGCATTTTTTAGGTTAGGATTATTAATCGCAGCTGTTGGTTGGGTAATTGGACCTGAAAGAAATATCTGGATGGGGATACTTTATGCCCTTGCTGGTATATTAGAAAAGCAAGTAAAGTTTCCACAAGAGATTGGGTTCTCCCCAGAAGAAATATCCTTTAATACACTACCACGAAAAGTCATTAAATGGAACGAGGTTACAAATGTTTTAATTAAAGACAGTATGATAACCGTAGACCAGAAAAATAATAAAATCTTTCAGAAAGAAATAGAAGGCTACGTTACCGATGAGATTGAGACTGAGTTTAATGCATTTGCACGACAATCTATTGAAGCAGCAAATCAACCTTCTTAATAAAAAACAAAGGCTCAAAAAACCAGGACAAAAACTATTGTAATTCCTCCTGTCAATTGAGCCCCTGTTTAAAAATTATTTTACCAGATGTGCACCCGCAGGCTATCTACCTGGTACATTTTATTTCCTGGTTTAATGTTGAAAGCTTCATAAAATTCAGTTACGTTTACCAGTGGACCGTTCACCCTTTCTTTTGCAGGAGAATGCACATCTGTCATAACCTGGTTTGCCAGGCGTTCTTTTCTTTCTTTAAACATCCAGCTGTAAGAATATCCAAGAAAGTAACGTTGCAAAGGTGTAAGGCCGCCTATTTTTTTACCACTTTTATATGCATCAGTTTTTTTGAATGCATCCAATCCTAATAATACTCCACCAAGGTCAGCAATATTTTCTCCCTGTGTAGCTTCACCATTGATGTGGAGCGTATCTACAGGGTTAAAGGCGTTAAATTCTTTAATGATATTTTCTGCTCTCGCTTTAAATTGTTTTTCATCACTTGCTGCCCACCAATTGTGGAGATTACCTTTCTCATCATACTGCCTGCCCTGGTCGTCAAATCCATGCGTTATTTCGTGTCCAATAGTACTTGCTCCGGCATATCCATAAACAAAAGCATCGTCCAGGTTTTCATCACGTACACCAGGAACAGCGAAAATTCCGGCAGGTAAAACAATTTCATTATTGCTGGGATTGTAATAAGCATTCCATGTTTGCGGAGTCATGTCCCACTCTTCGCGATCAACAGGTTTGCCTAATTTATTCATCATGTAGTTGTACCACCAAATATTTGCCCGCTGCATGTTTATAACGAAAGGGCCCCGGTCGATAGTTAAAGCAGAGAAGTCTTTCCATTTTTCAGGGTAACCAACTTTCTTATTAATCTTATTTAGCTTATTAATGGCCTTCTGCTTGGTGCTGTCGCTCATCCAGGTAAGATTTTTAATCCTGTCTTTGTAAGCGTCCCTGATGTTTTCAACCAGGTCAGTATACCTTTTTTTAGAAGATGCGTTGAAATACTCTTTTACAAATATTTGCCCTAACGCCTCTCCCATTGCATCCTCTTCAGCATCAATTACTCTTTTCCATCTTGGCCGAGGTGCAGATGTTCCGGTTAAGCTTTTGCGATATTCAAAGTTGTTGTCAAAAGATTTTTTATCGAGGTATTCAGCATTGTTCCTTATCAAATGAAACCTGAAATAATTTTTCCATTGTTCCAGCGCCGTTGCAGTAATCTCATTATTGAGGTTGGTATAAAACTCAGGTTGACCTATAATTACTGAGTCGACTTTATTGGCTTTAATATTTTTAAGATAAGCCTTCCAATCAATGTTTGCAGCAAGTTCGGAAAGACCGCTTACAGACATCTTATTATAATTTTTGTAAGGATCTCTTAATGCAGCCAATTTGCGGCTTGAATTGGCAAGGCGTTTCTCAAGATTATACACATCGTCCGCAACCTTGACAGCAGTAGCGCTGTCATTTCCCAATTGCATAAAAGTCTTTACCAGGTATGTAGTATAGGCATTCCTTACCCCTTCAGTCCGGGTATCTGTATTAAAATAATAATCTCGATTTGGCATTCCCAAACCGCCTTGCATCATTTGAAATGCATATGCTTCGCTGTTTTTATCATCCTGAGCCACATAAGCCCTGAAGAGTACTTGTACCCCTTTTTTATGTAAATCAGCAGCTTCATTTATTAAATCATTGGATGAAGCCATCTTATCGATATTGTCCAGGTCCTGCTTTAGAGATTGCAAACCCTGCTTCTCCATTGACAAAGTATCCATACCGCTAAACCAGAAGTTGCCGATTTTTTCTTCTACTCCATTGGCAGATTTATTATCTACTGCCGCTTCATTAATTTTTCTTAGGCGGGTATAAATTTCTTCTTTAACCATATTACCAATACCCCACGAACTTTCCTCTTCTGGTATAGGTGTATTTTTTGCCCAGTTGCCAACTGCATAATCAAAAAAATTGTCAGCTGGATTTACTGTTGTATCGATGTTTCCAGCGAGAAAATCTGGTTGGGAAGTTTCATTATTGCAAGCTGCAAATACAAAAGCAAAACCTGCCAGGAGTAATAAGGGTCTTTTCATTCAGTTTATTCTTTTAGTGTTACATTCTTCAAATACCATCAAATATACAATCACGATTGGCCTGCTTGACTTTCCTCTTTTTAATTTTTATTTTTAAGAAAACATTTTTTATGAAACCGATATTACTAACAGCATATTTTATTGTTATTGCTTTGGCAAGTTTTTGCCAGTCTAATAAACCTGTAGTCAAAACAGATACTAAAAAAACAACCACTGCTTCTGTATCGCAGGAAGATATGATGAGGGCATGGCAACTATATATGACAC
>Ga0115844_100358_pt1 | contig 12709 bp, 11 predicted proteins | sample InSIn1gowninarea_FD_83858 | JGI IMG/M metagenome (GOLD analysis project Ga0115844, IMG submission 83858) | reverse complement strand
ATAGAATCCAGATAATAAGGATCAACACAAATTCTCGGCACAGAAAGCCTCTTAAAACTTGGACGTAAGATAAGCTATTACAATCTCAGGGGGGAAATTACACAAAAAAAAACAAACAAACAAATTTACATACTTAAATGGTTTGCACATATTTTCAATGTCTTGGATTGCCTCATGACCAGCTGAACCTTTGTGTATCCTTGTGCTTAAGAAACTTTGCTGTTCCTACACCACGCTCCTTCCATTGATTCCCATCCTTGTCAAACCTGTACAGCTTCGCCTTCCTGCAGGGTCAAACATATAAAAAAGAATGGGAATATTAATAAACAATGAAACTGCATTAAGATCATTTTAAGAGCCCATGGCATCCATTAGAAGTAACGTCCGCAATATCCCACCATATCAAATGCATTCAAAGATAAATTACCAACGACCTATTAAAAACACAGGAGATATTCCTTAACATTACCGAAAAGGATCCCACAAAAAAGCTCAATAATAACATCAAACATGTAAGAATACAAATCATCAACTATTTAATAACAAAAGAATGCTCATCCCATACATCCCCATAAAGTACAGAAATGATCAACAGCCTGTTCAAAACATCATAGAAAGTCAACGAAAACAGTTGACAGAAGACCAAAACAGACATATGCCTGAATCATACCACCTCACAACATAAAAAGACAAATCACCCTAATGCCAATAACCAAAAGACAGATTATCAAATAGGCCCAATTCAGTATTCAATGGCTAATCCAAAAACCAAAAAATACGAAACCCCGTATGCTTAACAATAACAAATGACCATCACACCCCGCACTAAACCAGAATAACAGAGAAACCATCATAGATTCTTCAAAGACATTGAAAAAAGGATGGCCTATAGTTCAACAAAATATAAAAAGACTCGTCAAAATACAAAACCCCCAATGATAACAAATAAACCATCAAATGCATCCCCGAAAAAATCTTCATCAGCAGCCTATCAACATAGGAAAACAATTGTTACAGACCATAATGAGATCAAAAAATGCTGATCAAAATATCAATGGGACATCAAAACAACAAGAAACTCACAAAATACACAGAAAAGCAAAACCCTAATTACCTGATAAAACAAACCATAGCCCGCCAAAATAGAGTCAAAATTTTCCATTGAAAGCTCTGAATAACTGAACCAGAAATAACCCTTGTGAAATTTGCTGCTTAAAACATTGTTTTGAGCACGGCCTCTTTCTTCAGATTTATTTTAGATAATACGGTAGCTTATTTAATGAAATATTTCCAGAAAGTTGAAATATGGCAAATTTTTCCAATCAAGAACTCTAAATAATTTCATTAGGACAAGGCGTAGAGGATTCATGACGGTGACAAGAAAATAATGGCGCTTTGCAATTTTAGCACTCTCTTGCAGAAAAATACCTTTTCTGAAATCGTTTTGACCACGAAGAAATGCAGATGAACTCTTGGAAGTCGTGCAGAGAGAGATCTGGTGGCTCGTGGATCGATTCTGGGGCAATGTTTATGCGATTGCAAACCATGATTGTTCATATGCGAGCTACTGAGCTCGTTGAGAGGGATACACGCAATGGCGCCAAACTACCAAGAGGATTTGAATTTAAAGGCGGGATAGAATATCTACCGTCCGATCATGTCATCGACGGCCATATATTTGTGTTTCAGTAAAACGGATTTTCAAAGAATTTGAAATATTATACATTTTATAGAATTTGAAATATTATACATTCTATTATTTAAGCTGAATAATAGTTTTACTTTGGAAAAATAATTGGGCACATCAAATAAAATATTGATGCGATGGACATAGAACTCCAAAACAATAATGCACCCTTCTCTTACTCCAAAACAATAATGCACCCTTCTCTAGCTGATGTGTCAATGCTTTCTTTGAAGTGGAACTTAAAGAATTAAGTAATTATTCATTATTAAATTGGGATTTTATATAAATTAATTGATTATTTATTAATGTTAATTTCATTTTATAATTTTATAGTAATTTTTAATAGATTTTTGTTAAAGATAATTATTTGAGCTATTATTGTATCAAGATTTTTGTTGTGTCTTTTATTATTATATTTTAATCCACTTTAAACATGCTCAAAATATGTTTTCATCTTCATTTGTGGAGATTATCTACTTGCATATTCAAAAAGTTTTGATGTAGTTTTTGCCTTGAAAAATGATTATTGTGATTGTAATGGTGAGAAATTATTCTATAAACAGTGTTAAGTGTTATTTAGAATAAATGAGAAATTCTTTTTGAATATATAAGACTAATCTTTGAGAGAATAGATATATATTCCCTAATTATCACATAAACAAGGGGTTAATCTTGCATTTAGTGCTTTATCTCTGTAGAGTTTCGCTAAACAAAGGGAATACCTCCTCCTGCGTGACTTCGATTGTCCCTCCCTCTTACAGGATTGCAAAGCATTAAGAATTGAATCTTCTTTATTTTAAAGATGTAGTCTTGTCGAATATACCAAAAACATAGTAGGATTCTTTCATTATTGACAAAATCAAGCACATGTGCAAGGGAAGTATTCATCTATAGATGGTTAACAAGTTCATTAATAACTACAAGCAAACGCTTCAAACTATGTATTTAATGATCTCTAGTCATCATCTAAAGAGTTCAAGAATCAAATCAATTCCAACCTAAGTTCTAAGTATATGGTAAACCTCTACTCTAGAGGTTCTATTATTGTAAAATTTCACAACTATGGAAGTTGTGGCAAGGTCTCAAAGGAGGGACTTTCTTTTGGGGCAAAACTAACCTTTTTTCAAAAGATAGTTTCTATAATTGAATCCATCTTCAATATCCATTTCTTCAACCCCACTCTGCCGGATTTGAATATTGAATCCCCCCTACTTATTTTGGGATGAGATGATCTTTCAAAAGCCAACATAAATATATTGGGGACTTACAACAATATACAAACTAAGCAAGGAAGGGTATACACACATGTGTTAGAATTTGAATTGAAGTTGACTTGAGCAAAGGTATAACAATGCATATTTAATTAAATATTGGTGATTTTAACAACCACGTCCATTAGATTAAAATAATGATACTTTATGTGTATCTATATGCAAAGACAAAATACTTGAAAGGCACCTTCCCAACAACAAAGGTCATTATAAGAAAAATGGAAAAATAACAAGTTGATGGGTGGTATGATTGAATGAAGAATCAAAGGGCAAGAAAGAAGAAACATCCAAGTTTAGTCCTAATAAAAGATTTTATGGCCCCTTCCAAGGAGTGCGTTATTAAGAGGGACACAAACATGATCATGGAGTCTGTGCTAAAGTCTTATGGGAGAAATAGGAAGCATGTGAATGAGATATTATGGATTTCAAAAGAGAAATCATGTTATTCAATCCAATAGAAGCAAGGGGATTGGTGCTACTTGAGACCCCATAAGCTCTAAATCAATTGGTGAAAGCAAGAAGTCTAAAAGATAAATGCAAAGAAAGGAATATCCATCTATGTACAAATCTACAATAAATAAATTCAAAATTATACAGTGTTTCCATATAGACAATGTTAGGTCCCTATAACACTAGTGATTCCCCCATTACTAGTGTCATTGTGGCCCTTACTATTATTGTTGTGCCCTTATTGTCCCCATATTGTTATTATTGTGCCCCATAGAAGCCCACTATTGTTATTTTTGTGCCCTTATATTATTATTGTTATGTTGACTTTGATTATATTGTGACCCCTTAGACTCCTATATATAGAAATGAGGCTTTGTCATTTGTATCATCCAATAATTGTTCTTTTGTGTAATGTAAAGGAGGTTGCCCCCTCGAAGAGGCTGATTTCTAAGTTGTTGATCTATCTTTTCTATCTTTTTGTGAGTTGGTTTCATAACAGACAACCTAGGTTCGAACCCTAAAAAGTGTAGGGTCTTTGTGAGTGTTTGTGAGGGAATGTGTTTGACATCACATAATTGGATTCCCTTCATCATCAAAGAGACATGTGTCCCAAAAGTCAATTTGGTTTAAGTGGATGTTAATATGATACATTGTATATTTTCTGAGGGTAGTAGCACAATTGGAAAAAAGCATGTTGGCAAGCCCTTGTGTATCCAAGTGATCGAAAGTTCAATCCCCCAGACATATCTCACCAATTGAACTTAAAAAAAATATGATACATTGTATATTGCAAAGCCATTAAGTTAAGTAATGACCTTGGCTAACCCAAATATTTAATTAGAATTTAAGCTCAAACACAACATTAGAAATGAAACCTTCACTCTAGATCTAAGGATATAGGGGTCAACATTGGATATTGGATACAAGACAAGGTGATCAAATGTATCTCTTGGACTAGCATTTTTTACAAAGGAATACAAATTTTAATGCTTATATTAACATGTATGTATAATATAATAATGAAATAGTCACTCTTTAGTTCATGGATAAAAGTGTTGGTGTGGAAGGAAATCTCGAGGGATGTGTCACTATAGTCATACAAATTGCATTTATTGTGGCACATGGAGAACTTATTAATTGGGTGTAGCTTTAAAAATGGATAGGAGTGTTATCCTCCCCACCTAACTGCAATTCCTACAAATGACATACTTAGTGATTAATGAGTATATTGTTGTAATAATTTTGAACCCTGTGTTAAGAAATCCCTATGCAATCCAATTTAACTTAGGTACCATCCTCAAAATGAGGAGAAGTCATTTGTGGGTTTCCTTAGAATGTGTATTTCAAGGAAGAATGTGTACTTTGTCGATATGTTGAAAGGTTTTACGGTCTTTGTGTTTTAGTGTACCATGTCATGTTTGGCATTGAGCGTTGGGTGTGTTGGAAGCCAACTCTTGGTAAACTCAAATACACTTGTCCTAAGGAGGGAGTTGGGGTTTTAAGGTTCTTTGGTTGTAAAAGCTTTCAAAGTCAATGTTTTTCATCCTCTTCTTGCATATTGCAACCTCAAGGCCATTCGATGAGTTGGTGGTCATGCTTAAGGTTTTCATCCTATTCTTGCATTGTGCTTAAGGTTGATTGGTACCTTGTTCCATGAATTATGATCAACTTTGGGTCCTCTTTCAGTAGACACCTCCTAGCCACAGTATTAAAGGCAACATATTGGTTTCCTTTACTAATTTTAGCTTGTAATAAATTTAGATGTAATGGTTGTCACAGGTGTTCATATACAACTACCTCATAACAAAGCTAACACAAGCACTTCTACCCATGCCTACATCACATCACAGAGGAGGAATCAATCAATATTATTCAATATCCCGCATTCGAGTATCCCTCCTTTGAGGATTCAATCCAACATTTATGGAGATCATGTCATCCATTTACAATAACTAGCTTTGCCATATAGCATGTTCATATTCCTATTGTCATGGCCGAAAGTACCACCGACATATATCTTATGCAATACGAATAAATAATTAGAACGCCTCAATGGATGCAATTCATCCTATAATGCATAATGCATATATTAGATAACCTGAACCATAGGCTCTACCATTTCAAAACAAAATCATTTATCATACATAATCAATAATCCGTCTGCCACAGTTGCATGACACGTTAACATGTGTATCTTAGGGATTATGCACAATTAATCAGAAGCGCAGCATTGGATGCATAGCACAAATAACTTGTACCATAGTTTATACAGTCAAGCCTTAACCACAGTTAACAAATTTTCATAGCGGCTCAAGCACGATTATTCACTATCTTAACAAAAGACAGGTTAACACCAATTCTACATAAGATCCACATACCGTGACTGTAATTAGAATTTCATTTATGTGCATCCATAAAATCATCTCATTAACGCCACATGCAGTGCATTTAAAACTCAAGCAAATTCTCTCATATGCTAAGGAATTTATAACATAGAGGGTAAGAAACCAACATACAGAACAATCCACGCAAGTGAGTCAAATTAGATCAAAAGAGAGAACGACACTTGGAAAACAGAGCACCGCTACCCAACCTAGAAATGACTCTTCAGTTCACCACCGAGTCGAGGTTCTTGCCATGGATCAACCGCCTCCAATTGATCTATGCAATGGGTATTTAATACCTTCTTTCATGATATGGTTTCCATTAGCGATGTCTCGCTTTTATGGATCTTTTTATCCATTTGCGTAGGCTTATCTCATAAAAGCTCACCTTTCTCTCCCATGAGGATTTTCCTCATAGAAGATTGCCTTTCTCTCCCGCACAACTTTTATGTTTTTCTCAATGGATATTTATCTCCAATCCATCCAACTTATCTAGAATTAAATCGAGAAGCTTTACCATGAAAGAATTATCCTTTCCCATTCACCAATGTGATTTGGCAAGAATCTCATCTCTTGGTGTCTCGCTTTTCCAAGTGATTAATTTATTAATAATGTATTTACTTTTTATATTACACATCATACCTAGCTTTTCTCAGCTTAGGTTTGCAAAGTTTGACACACAAGGGAGGGGTGTTACATTTTGGATCCCTCTCTTTCCTTAAGATCCCTCCAACTGCAGCTAGAGTTCTTAGATGAATGTAAGGAGGAAGCCCCTATTGGAAAGGGACAGACAGTTTGAAGGTGTCTATCTTGTTGGTAATTCCTATATCGAAAAGTTGTATTTTCATAGTCCAGGGGTTGGGAATACACAATTCCCATCCACTTGAGCTCAATTTTATCTCGCAAAACTTCATTGGGATCTACCTAAACACATATGCAAACATAGGTGAAAATGCCTTTCAAAAGTCTTTCCCTGTCTACTTTGACGAAACTTCCAATAAAATTGGCCACTTTTTCTAAGAGATCTAGATGGGTAAAGTGAATGGGAAAACTGGGAATCTTACCCATACTAGAGTAGTCATCGGCAACATAGTGAGAGGATTGAAGTTGGGAAACCATGGCTTCACTAGAAGACCAACTCATCCCCAAAACCATGGACCTTGGTCAAGGATTTTTTTCTTATCCTCAAGACATTTGAAGATCACCACAAAAAAACATGGGTCTACATCCACCCAAACCGGCGTTCATCCAATCCTATCATAATCGAACAGAAAAATGCTACTTTTTCAATAGAAAATGGGGAATAAAAGTATCACCCAAGGATAATGACCATCGCATCAAGCGCTCAATCATAAGGGAGGAGCAATAATTTGACAATCACACGTCCTTGATTTCTGTTGATTTAACTCTGAACACTCACATAATATTCTCTTGCTTGGCAAATTAAACACCACTGCATGGAATGGACGAGGATTGAGCCGAACCCTGGATGAAGCCCACTTCATTCTCATCTAAATACAAAACTATATATACGTCAAAGCTATTACAATAGATTCTGACTGTCAACACCTCGAGGTTCTGTTTATATGTGGCTACCTTTTATGGTTACTATTGAATGTGTGATTGGCAATAGTAATGGCAACTTAGGGCTGCCAAATTTCCTTCGATTCCCTCACTACATCCTAACGCAAATAGTTGTTCAATGCCTTGGGTGTCTTTCAAAACTGGTAGGCAGCGTCTTCTTTGATATTTCTCGGTGGTTTTAATTCCACTACAATCACAACTTTCATTTACATAAACTTCGTGTTTTCGCACGAGCGACGATTGTTCCAAGGTGAAATGTCACTTGGATGGTTTCAATGTTGTTGACCCATCATAACTAACTAACGGATATGCCCATTACAATTTTATACCACCCCATTATCAATATCAATTATGCATGGGAACCAATTAAAGCAACTTTTCACATTAATTTTATATGAGCATGAGAACATGTGTTAACAAGCAGCCCATAAAGCCTCATTTTGAATGCCATAGTCACTTAGAAGGAATTCCTCTTGTAGTAGCATCCTCCCTACTAAACTTTGCTAGTGCTAACATTAGAACCACCATTACAACAAGATATCTTTCTAGTGTTGACAACACCATTATAGTAAGATACCTCAAGAGAGACAAAAAATTTAAAAAGTATGATAGTAATACGTATCCAGAAGATGGTATTGAAACTAGTAATTGTTCACGAATCCATAAGATTGTAAGGTCATTCTCATTATCATAATCATTGTCATCATCATCACCATCATCCTTGTCATTGTTATTGCCATCATTACATTATCATCATAATCACCATTCATGCCATCATCATCATCATTATGGACATTGTTTGCAATTGTTCATAATTGTAGATGTTGTAAGAAATATCATCAACCCAAAAAATGTGATCAGTGCTAGAAAAGGGTTGTTTAGGACACATTGATATACGTAAGAGAAATAACAACTCTATTTTTGACAGATGATCGATGATGATCATCATCACCACCATTATCATCGTCATTGTCATTTTTATCATCCCCATCATCATCATTAATGTAATTTCTATCGACATTGTTGTAATCATGCATCATCATCATTCATGCCATTATTGTTTTTGATGATGACCTAGATGAAAATGATGATCATGACACCAAAGATAATGCTTATGATTATGACAATGACAACATCTAAAATTGGGAAGATTCGCCAACGTCATTAGCATCGTCATCATCATAATCATTGCCATCATCATCATTGTCATTGTAACCACTATCGTCTTTATCATCATAATCACAATTCATGTCATCGCCATCATCTTCATTTTCATCATTGTCAATATTATTGACATTGTCATCAATTGTTCATAATTGTCAATTCCATAAGGAATATCATCAATGCAGAAAATATGATGAGTGTTGGAAAAGGGATGCAAAAGCGAACATAGAAATGGGGGCAACAATAGAAGTAAAATTGGATGAAAAGTGGATACAACATAAGTAGATGCACAACAACATGAAAAACCTGACACAAAAGTGGATGCAAAAGTAGATGCAGTTGTCAATGCAAACTTGGATGCAAACATGAAGGCAAAAGTGGAAGCAAACATGGGTCCAATGGTAGGTGTAAAACTTGGCACAAATTGTGGTGAAACAAATGTGGATGCAACAACGGGAACAAAAGTATATGCAAAAATGGATGAAACAAAAGTGGATGCAATAGGGGATGCAAACGTGGAAGAAAATGTGGTTTCAATGGTAGGCGCAAGATATGGTGCAACAAAAGTGGATGTAACAATAGACAAAAAATATGCAAAATAAGATGCAAAAATGGATGTAAAAGTGGAAGCAAACATTGATGCAACAGGCAAAACAAAATTGGATGCAAAAAATGGATATAATGTAAGTAGATGCAAAAGTAGATACAAAACGAGATGCAAAACCCAATGCATAAACCTGACATAAAAGTGGATGCAAAAATAGATGCAATATTTGATGCAAAAGAGGATGTGAACATGGATGCAAAATTGGAAGCAAACGTGGATACAACAGTGAGTGCAAAACATGGTGCAAATTGTGGCATAACAAAAGTGGATGTAATGATAGATGCAAAAAAAGAATCAAAGTATGATGCAAATGAAGATGTAAAAAGGGATGCAAAAAGTGAAATTTAAAATGGGTGCAACAGTGGATGCAAAATTGTGTGCAAAAGTGGATGCAATAGAAGTCGATGCAAAAGTAGATGCAAAACGAGACACAAAACCCGATGCAAATCCCGGTCCAAAATTGGATACAAAAAGGGATGCAAAAATAGATGTAGTAGTTGATGAAAACCTAGACGCAAATGAGGATGCAAACGTGGATGCAAAATTATAATCAAAAGTGGGTGCAAAAGGAGGTGCCAAACTAGGCGCTAATTGTGGCACAAAAATATTAGATGCAATAGTGGGTACAATAATAGATGCAAAAGAGGATGTAAATATGGATGCCAAACAAGAGGGAAAAGTGGATGCAACAAAAGTAGATGCAAAATTTTATGCAAAACTAGACACAAAACTCGATGTAAAACTTGGCGCAAAAGGGATGCACAAATGGATGAAAAAATGGATGCAAAAAATGATTTAAAAAAGGATGCAAAAAAGGATGCGAAAGTCGATGCAAAAGTTGATGCAAGTGTAGGTGCAAAAAGTGGATGCAAATGAGGATGCAAAAGTATGTCAAACAAAATTAGGTGCCAAACTTGATGCAAAACCTGGAACAAAACCTGGTGTAAAGGATGACACAAAACTTGGCATAAAATTTGGTGCAAAACGTGGTGCAAAACCTATTGCAATACCTGGTGCTAAACTTGGTGTAAGATTTGGTGCAAAACTTGATGCAAATTTTGTGTCAAGTTTTGCACCATATTTGATAAATGGATGCAAATAGCACCAAAAATGGGCTCTAGATGCAAAAAAAGAAGTAAAAAGGGACGCTAATCACTGGTTTTGTTGTAGTGAAAGTGTCTTCAATATGCTGCCCCAAGATCTCTCCAAGGTTGTCTTTAATAACTATATCTGAGAGACAATGTTCCAATGCTCATAGGTTGCTTCTGCATAAAAATTATTTAAAGCTCCAAGACACTTCTTCCAAGATGTTCTTCTATACTCTCTTCAAGGATGCCTCAAGTTTTCTCCACAAGGGTTCCTCAACAAGATTAGTAGGAGTTCTTCCAAAAGTTTGTTCTTCAAGTCTGCTCCCAAGAGGTCACTAAGTTGCTTCAAAAGACCTAGTCTTGTCTAAGAGTAAGCCAAAACTCCCCTCTTAACTATCAACTCAATACATGCTCCGGATTTGCAAGGCTTCAAGTCCCCTTTTTTTATATACTCCTATATTCTGCTTCAATGGTGTCACAAAGTAGTTCAATAGACTACCTTGATGCCAAAGCACTATCCTCCAAACAATGCCCAAAGGATTGCTTCAATAGATGCACAAAGTCCTAACCAAGTGTCATAGGTCTATTCTTCTCAAAAGCATAGGACTGATCCAAAAACAATCTTAGGTCCAAAATCAACAAATGTGATAAGTTTGAGGTCTTACTCAGATGTTAATGGACCAAGTTTGTCAAATAACATAGGACAAAGCTTTAATAAATTTGATAGGTCCAAATCATAAGGTAAAGTTCGAGGTTCCTTTTTCTACCTAGAGCTGAGTTTTGTCCTAAGGTAAGCACAGATCTGAGAATATAGTCTCCCACTAGTCTAAGAATGCAAGTTGTTAAATGTCATTTTGTCACATTAGGTAAATGACCATTGGTTTGGATCTCTCGTTATCCACAAATGTGTCTTGGAGCATTCCCTGCAAAGTTTGAAACTAAATTATCCCAAAGAAGGTGAAATTTCTATATCATATGGTACAAAACCCTGATTTTGGCTATGTTTGTAGTTACCTTGTTGATTCTTGTGCATATGCAAGGAAGACCATTATTATCTACGTAGAAGTACGCATTGTCTTCCAGTATGACCTATGGGCATGACTTAGAGTACTTAAAAATAAATAGTAAAGTCTAGAAGCATTGTTGGTAGCATGTATCCCAACCAAAAGCTTCAAATGAGTGCCTATTCAGTGTTAATCCATCCCATCATGGAGTAACTCCCCTTCCTTTATGGAACTTCTATCCCACTAATAGTGGATCTCATCCCCTGGAGAATGGATCCATAACTTCTCATCCTTGGCCTATAAACCCATTACATGTCTGAGGTTTGGGAAAGGACTATTGGAAGTAGGTTTACGCTGTTGAGATTAGTTTGGAAGGCTTGTCTTGCAAGTGAGAGGGTTGGAGATTGTAGAAAGGGCTTGCTACATCAAGGCTACATGCTTGTAAGGATTTTATCCAGCTTTGTGAATATAAGCTATTGTTCTTTCTCATTTACATCTCTATTGATTTTATTTGTAGGATTCCTTGATCACCTACATGAGTTTTGGTTTCATAATTGATCAGTTCGCATGTATAATTGGTTAATTAGTTCATTATCTCTTTGATTATATGATGTATGTTTTCATATCTTGTTTGTATTTGTCTTTGCAGATCTCTTTTAGAACATTGTGGAGAAATTGTTGTGAGTGACGCGAGAACATTTGGAGCATCAAAGAGCAAGTGATATAAAGTTTTGAGAGACTTCATCAATCAATTTGCTAAAATGGTAAGAGGCCTTTTTCATTTTATTGCTTTCAAATGATCAAAATTCAGAGAAAGGTAGCAGTTACTATGCGTTTATTACCGGTACTAAAAATTTTGACCCAAGAGTTCCTTTCTCTCCTTTCCAACCTGACCCTTGGTATTCTACAACTTTAAGTTTTTTAGGTTAGAATTTGTCACTGCCAGACATTCCTTTTTATTCACCATAAGTAACTATGTCAGAAATTCCTATTGGGAGCGAACCTATTGATTAATCTATGTTTACCAGCTCCCTGAAATCACTATTATATGGTGGTTCATCAGTTCCTCCTGGATACGAGTCCCCTATTGGAACTTTTTCAGGAGCTTCTTCTTCTCCCCAACCTTCTACTGGGTCATATGGTTTATCTATGTCTACTGATCAAAGAATGACTTCCATGCTTGAAGTGTTTACGACATCAAATCAACATATTCACATGGTGTCTAGTAATTCAAGTGACCCTCAAGTAACCCTCTCTAGTGTTTATTACTAGCCTAGGGGGAAACCACCTTATCCTCCACCTAAAGGACAACCTATTACCGGGGGTCAACCTTTTACCAGAACTTATGTCAGATACCCCAGCTCAGCCTAGTTCAACCCATTGTAAATCAACCTTTACTTGGTACTCCTTATCCTAGGATGAACATAATTTGGAATCCTACCTTCAATCAATAGTACGGTCTAGGTGCTC
>Ga0115844_100357_pt1 | contig 12719 bp, 12 predicted proteins | sample InSIn1gowninarea_FD_83858 | JGI IMG/M metagenome (GOLD analysis project Ga0115844, IMG submission 83858) | reverse complement strand
GTATAAATTATGATGTCCCTCCATTCTATGTTAGCCTAAATATTCAGAACATGGTCCTTCATAATGCTATGTTGGATTCTGGAGCTTCACACAATTTGATGCCTAAGTTAGTTATGGACCATTTGGGACTTTAGATTACTATGCCCTATAAAGACTTATTCTCATTTGATTAAGGGACAGTTAAGTGTTTAGTGTTAATAACAAATCTAGTGGTAATCTTGGTGCAAATACCTATAAAAGCGTGATGATGGACATAGTGGTGGCATATATTCCAACAAGATTAAATATGTTATTGTCCCAATCTTGGTCAACCAGGTGTTATATACATTTTTGGGAACTGCAACCCCAATCCTAAATGTCCATAAACCAAGGGCTCCTAAGTCCCTAAAAGTGTTGTTCCAACCGCTAAAAGAACAAGGTCAGCTGATCACATCATCTCCCAGAAGTTCTCCATGAAAAACTACTCAAAACTGGGCAAAACTAGACCATCTCACCTGCTCCATGGACAAAGTGCGATGCATCCCACCTAGATACACATAGAGGGTGCAATGCATGTTGAAAATCAATTCTATGGGGTGCAATGGGCGAGAATGGACAAATGGGAGAGGCAGTGTGCGAGGTGGAAAATCATGGAATCATCCAGAAACTTCTTCTCTCACACTTTCCTCCCTGAATTCGCCCAGGGATAAGTAAGAGATCATCATTCTCCATAATAAAAATTGGAAGGATTTGGGAACACTTTTTTTTGGGGAGGGTTTGAAATACATTCTGCAAAACTGAAAAGGGGTATGAAGAAGGGTAGTGAAAGGAGAGTTAAGTAGCCACAAAATCCTAAACATGGGACCTCATCTGTATAGATAAGGAGCTAATAAAAGGTGGAAACAATTTAGCCTTTGGTTCCTAAATTACCCATAGTTTACACCAGGAGAAGTGATAGGTTATGAAAATAAAGGCTTGGTTCTCCCCTCTTTGTCCCTATACTTGCAGAAAAGGAAGTTAGTAAGTAAACGAATAAAGCTAAGGGAAAAATGATTGAACCTGAAGCTGAGTAGACACTGGTAGAGAAGGAATCCAACTTGGCAAAGATGTTTAGAGGTGGAAAAATACCCCACACCAACCCATGGAACAAGTTGAGACTAAACATCAAATTGAAAGAGAATCTTGAGCTAGCAAAGGAGGTCATAGAGATACATAAAACTCCTTAGAAGGACCTGATCATAAACCAAGAGAGGGCTATAAGCTCAAAGGGACCAAAGAAAACCAAAGGCTCAAAGAAGGGGGTCACTGTCAAGGGTCAAAAAAGTAAGAGACAAAGGAGGAAAAATGTGGATATCATACTAGAGGAGGCTAGCACCCTTAGCTAAGTTGATTTTTTACCATACAATTTTGATTTCTCACTATCAAGGTAAGATTTGATTTGTAGATCGATAACCCATCTATCAATGATTTTTCACTGGTAAATATAAATGGGCACTGACAGTTTCATTGTCAGTGCATTTTTGGAAAATGGTTCTATGCAAGCACTAATAACCAACCCATCAATGATACTGTTATGTTCCGGATTCAAAAGTATAACAACTAGATTGTCAGCGCTATCAGATACAGAAGCCCAAAAGGAGGATTTGTTCAACAAAAGATATCTTTGGAGGGACGAGAAAGCACAAGTTCCAATAAATGAGGTAGAATATCGGTCATCATTTTGACCCTGTTTTCCAACCAGATTTGTAGCACTTTGTTATAATTTAGATAAATATAGGTCTATAAAGATGCTTATAGACATGCATTTACATATATGTTGTTAATTTTAGAAATTTGTATTAAATAATATGTTAGAAACAGGTTGTAATTTGTAGTATTTTATATAAAGACAAGTTCTGTAGAATGAAAAAGTATTGGAAGCTTGTTGCAGAACCTTGGTATAGTGTGTATACTTTTGACATTAATATAAATCACTGTGATTAGTCTTATTTTCTCATATTTATATAAATTCTTGTGTGATGGTTTTCCTATCTATTATCTATTGCACGTAATTTATTTTGTTTCACAATCTCATCCATATGTCTTCTACATTTGGAATTGAGTGATTAAATATGAATTTTATTTATCAACTTATATTTAGAATTGCCAAAATTCTTTATATGTTTTCAACTTGAATATATTTCACATAATTCACTAGTTGATTTGTTTTTGATATTTATTTCTATCTTCTTCTATCATAGCTAAATGAGGAGTTGTCTAAGAAATTTTCTGCTACATTGCCTCTATAGTTTGTTCATTTAACGTATTATGATTAGTTTGTTGTCAAAAACATTCCATGCCCAATGGTTTTACCTTTCCTTTCCAAACCAATTTTGTATGATCCAAATCATATCTAGTCATTGTGCTAAGTACATAACCTGTCCTTTTGATTGAGTTATAGAAGGGACCCACTTCAAATTGAAAGGGATATCTTTAAATTCAAAACATTGGTTAGAGGTTACCTTAGATTTTTTCCCCCATAACTAGGGTTTTATCTAAGTGATTACATTTTGGCACCATTACCAAAGAATGTAGGATACATTCTCCCTGAACAATTTTATTGTTTAGATCAGATCTCTAAGGGAAAACAAATATTTGGACATCAGTTTTGGCTGCAAGATTTTTCTCTGGTGACTCCGCTTTGAAATTTAAGGTGATCCTAATGATGAAGTTGTGGCTCATATAGGGGCTTGCACTCAAAGGAACCTTGATCCAAATCCACCACAAATTTTTTTGAAGTCTAGAGAGGTTGCTTAGAAGAATAAGAAGATCTCCAGAGAAATCAAGTACGATTCATTTAGAGAGGTCATATTCATTACCTAAAAAGGTTTAAATTATGATAATAATAATAATAACTAGTACTTAATTACAATATTTACACTAGTAATTATGATAATAGCTATTAGCTTATCATTAACTATTATTATAAATCATTATTATGATGTATTAATTAAAAGCTATTAATAAATCTATTAATTAGTTAAACCATTCATAAAAATAAATATATTAATTAGTTAAACTATTTATTTATAAAATTAAAAATTAAACACTTGGACATGAATTATCAATTATCCATATTATTATTAATTATTAATATTGATTTCTAATATTATTAATATTAATTAATTATAATATAATAATTATTATTTTAAGTAATTTTAATATACAATACACTAATATTACTATTCATTAAGTACCAGTATATATTATTAATAATATATATTTCACATACTTTTTTATAATTAATAATATTATATTATACTAGCATATATTAAAAATGAAATACTTATATGTAGTATTAGTATAATAATCACTAAATATTTATAATAAAGATTATTATATTATATTATATTAAAAAAAAAAAATTATTAAACTTAATTATAATAATAATTAACATAATAATAATTTATAATCAATTAAAATCAATTAATTAACTCATCAATAATTAATAAAAAATTAATATTATTGAAACAAGGCTGACATTCATCTCATCCCAAAACTAAATCTCCACCTTACTATTTAATCCCTCAATTAAGCTCTTCTACTATCAAGCATTCATGAAGTCGTGTTGATGGATCCCAGTTGGGATTTGAAACTTTGACGAAAAATGGTTTTTACTGTGGATTCTTCGGTAACTAAGTCAGAAGGTTTAATTTTTTTACGATATACAGTTCAACACCAAACTTGAACAAACTCCATTTAGATCTAATTCTAAAAGAAATCTTTCAGATATTGTACTTGATGAGACCAAATTTGAAACTTTTATTTCTAGTTCTATTAGTCAACAATTAGATTTATTGCCACAAGATCAAGAAATTTGGTTTCAATTTCAAAAGTTGGAAAATATAGTTCATGAAATTTAGATAGCTGCATCTAGGTCCCTAGTTTTTCCATTTTTTATCCCATCATTCTTTGGTTCAACTAGTCCTCTAGTTTATGTTGGATTTCATACTCTCGTCTCATCAACTATCACAACGACAACTTCATTGCCATTGACATATGATTTCCAAATACCTATTGTTAGTTTAACCTCATCTCACACAACTATGGCTTCTAGATATGCCCATCTTGATCTCCTAGCCCCGCTACATAATCTTCTTTTGAACTCTAGACAATGTTTACTTCATTTGATGGTACAAGACCCTTCACAACTCAACAACATGTAGACAAGCTGAATGATTTGATTGATCTAGAGGAGGTAGATCATGAGCATGTTAAACTTAGAATTTTTAGACAAAATCTATTAGGGGAGGTTAAGAAATGGTTCAAAGCTTTACTAGTAGCAAGCATTGCTTGTTTTCAAAAGTTTGAACAACTCTTCCTATCCAAGCGGGAAGTGAAGAAAAATCCTCTGCAAATATTTTCCGAATATGAGAGCTTGAGAAGAAACCTAGGGGATATAGTTCAAGAATTCACAACAAGTTTCAATATGGTTTACAATTCGATACCTTCTGAGATAGAGCCCCCTCCTTATTTAGCCTTCCTACACTATCCCGATGGTTTTGATGTCGAACTAGATTATGATCTCAGAGAGAGGAGTCTTGTTATCTTAGAGGAAATACATAGCAATGATATAGGAGTAGAAAAAAATATGTTGGCTAAAAAAGGGAAGATGAATATTGAGAGAAGAGTAGGGATCAAAGAGGAACCATCTTCTTCTTTAGACATAAAATTTGATGTGATGTTAAAAACAACGGAAAATCTAGTTGACAAACTAATCCCTCCTAGGAGTGACACTCAACCTCAGGTGAAGAAACCCAAATTTTAGGAGACCTCAAGGTCCTAAAAATCATCCAAGAGAACAAAAAGGGCCTGAAGATCAACAAGTTGTTAGGCATCCTGTTCCGGAAAGCTATGTTGATGAAGATGTCATTGAAGAAAAATATCAACAGATTGATTGTTTTGATGAGAATGAAATGTGAGTGTTTTCTACCAAGGAAGAGCATGATAACTTGACCAGGTCCTTAGGAGAAAAAGAAAGAATTCATATATGTGCTTTAGTATTTTATGAATAGGGTTATAATAACACATTGACATATTTTCAAAAGAAATATAATCTCAGAAACCGAACTACCCCAGTTAGAGCACCACCACAAAAAATAGCAGCATGAAAGCAACAAGCTGAACCAAGAAAGGAGATACTTAAAAGACTAGAGGAGCCTAAAAAGGATATTACAAAAAGAATAGAGGAAACTAATACGGAGGTGAAAGAGATAGAAAAAACATAGTAAATATTTAGTTGGGAGAGTGAAATTGGTAAATTGAAAATTCCTATCCCCTTTGCTGAACTTGTGAGAAAAGAAAAATATAGGAAACAAACTTTTTCAATGGTTAAAAGTTCAGAAAATGATAATGAAAATATCAATTCACAATTGTCTCTCAATTTTGATGAAGATCCTACTAAGTTCATGTTTGGTCCACATGTAACGAGTATAAATTATGATGTCCCTCCATTTTATGTTAGCCTAAATATTCAGAACATGGTCCTTCATAATGCTATGTTGGATTCTGGAGCTTCACACAATTTGATGCCTAAGTTAGTTATGGACCACTTGGGACTTCAGATTACTAGGCCCTATAAAGACTTATTCTCATTTGATTAAGGGATAGTCAAGCTTTTAGTGTTAATAACAAATCTAGTGGTAATGTTGGTGGAAATACCTGTAAAAGCGTGATGATGGACATAGTGGTGGCATATATTCCAACAAGATTAAATATGTTATTGTCCCAATCTTGGTCAACTGGGTGTTATAGACATTTTTGGGCATTGCAAACCCAATCCTAAATGTCCATAAACCAAGGGCTTTTAAGTCCCTAAAAGTGTTTTTCCAACCCCTAAAAGAACAAGGTCAGCTGATCACATCATCTCCCAGAAGTTCTCCATGAAAAACTACTCAAAACTGGGAAAAACTAGACCATATCACCTGCTGCATGGACAAAGTGCGATGCATCCCACCTAGATACACATAGAGGGTGTGATGCATGTTGAAAATCCCTTCTATGGGGTGCAATGGGCGAGAATGACAAATGGGAGAGACAATTTGTGAGGTGGAAAATCATGGAATCATCCAGAAACTTCTCCTGTGACACTTGCCTCCCTGAATTTTCCCAGGGATGAGTAAGAGATCATCATTCTCCAAGTGGAATCAAGAACTATCAGAGAGAGGACACTAATCAAACCCCAGAAGCTGACTCACCCCCCTTTCAAACATTTATATATGGATCCCTCATCCCAAAGATCCAGAGGCTGGAATTTTGTATCTTGTAAGGAAGTGTTGTTGGTTTCTTGCTGTAACATCATAGTGTTGGGTGATCTAAGATTTTCATGAGGTGAAGAAGGGCTTCTTGTTGAGAGGATGACGTTGGGTCAGAACAATTGGTTGTAATCCTCCCCTGCTCTTTTCTTGATATCAATAAAGCTATTCAAGTTTTCCTCCATGTTCTTGCATATTTTATGATATATGTTTGTGTGTGGTCAATATACATATGATCTTATATTGTTTATGCTAGTAGATCTCTGTTCTCGGATAGTATTACAGTGCTTCTTTGATTCCACAGGTGCTCTTTGAAGCTGGGCTGACGGGGAAGCAAGCGACAAGGATCTATCAGAAGGGAGAGGAATCAAGTGAGGAATCAAGCGCAAGATTGAGGTTGGTGTCTTCATTCCTCTCTTATCTATTTTTCATAAAGGAATATGAAAATAGCTTTACTATGTTTGTTTCTAAGGTTGCTACCACCCTTAGTGGGACTAGCAGTTCTGTATAGACACTATTCCCGGTAACACCAGGCTAGGAGGAACACTTGAAATGGATATGTCTTATGATTCAATTCCAATTTTTTGTGAATTAAAGAGGTTATGTAGAGAAGTTTACATGGCTTATATGGTCAGAAATCAAGATCAACTAGTTAACCATCCTATTTATGTGGTAGATACATAAGTCAAATATCATATTTTGTTTAATGACTGGTGTGATGATGGAGAAGCATCAGAACATGTTGAAGGTAGTTTTTAGAAATAAGGGGTTCAAACATTTTCAAATGAAGGTATCTGGAATTTATATTTTGATGGTTCTACTTGTGAGAAAGGTTTCGGAGCAGGAATTTGGATCATCCTACCAGATTTCACTAGTCAACTACATTATTTCAAGTTATATTTTGAATACACAAATAATTTTGTAGAATACAAAGCTCTGATCATTGGGCTGAATTTCTTAAAAGAGAAAAAAGGAAAGAAAGGTCGTATTTTTGGATATTCAGAGTTGGTTGTGAAGCAATTCAAAGGCATATATCAGACCAGACACCTAAGGATGAGGGCTTACCAAAATGAGGTATGGGACATGTTCGCTAATTTATTTTTAAAGCATGAAATTTCTCTTATTTGTAGGGAAGAAAATGGAATTACTAATTCTATGACCAATGTTTCTAGCACATTTTGAATTCCCCTTTACTCAAATAAAAAGTATGAAATTAATGTTAAGCACAAACCTTCTATCTCGGACAATATTAGACATTGGAAATATTTTGAGGATGATTATGAAATCAAAATATTCTTGAAGAGGAAAAATGAATTTATTAATGCTCAAAACAATAAAAATGATGATAAGACAACATAGGAAAATCCTAATGCAACAACCTTCTTGAATTTTATAGCTGGAAAAGATATCATTCAATCGAATAATAATATAATCCCTAGAGGTTTATTCCCTTTAGAAAAAATGTTTGACTCAAATGATGTGGCCATAAAACCTAGAATTTTACCAAGTGATGGAGAAATGGAGGACTATAATTTATGGACAGTAGGCAATCCTAAAGTAGTCAATGTTTTTAATACTTTGAAAATAGAAAAAAAGTAGTAATATGTAGATTTGTTGAAGGAATTTTGAGATGTATTTTCCTAGAGGTATGAGGATCTAAAATTTTATGATAAAACATTTATTCAACACACTATTCCACTAAAAGAAAATGAAAATACTTTCAAGCATAAATTAAGAAGATTCGATTCTAACCTGCCATTAATTGAAAAGGAGGTTAAAAGGTTGTTGGGCAAAGATCATTATCCCTTTGAGATTTTCAAATTGGATAGCTAATTTGGTCCCAGTAATGAAAATGAGTGGGGAAAGTAGGCTCTGCATAGATTTCAGGGATCTAAATAAAGTTTCTTTGAAGGATAATTATCCCTTACCAAAGCTAGATCACATTGTTGGCATTATGACTAATGTGTTGTCCTTGATGGAAATATACTTGATAAAGATGTAGCATGATGATTATACAGGTTGGTACAAATGTGATAGAGAGAATGGAGAAAGGAATATTAGTTCATAGACAGAGGGATGATAAAGGTGAAGTTTAGGGAAGTATATGTAGGTAATGTGAAGAAAATTTGTGTACATATGCAGATATGGTGAAGAAAAGCTACACACAGTTTCTGCACCATGGTATTTTTCAATACTAGGGGTCTTTACTATGGTATTGGCCCATTGTAATGAGGGCTACAATAGATATTTGATCCCGTCAAAGAATACCATTGAAATTACTAAGAGATTGGCCTATGGTATTTTCTAAGGCCTAATCTCTATAAGGAGATAGAGATCAAAGTGTTATGTGTGCAAGTTATGGGTTATTGATGAATGATTTGATTTGAAACATGTGTGCGCCAAGAAGAATGAAGGAGGTTCATATTTGATAGATATAAAATCATTGTAGTGAATAATGAACATGCTTGCTTGATATTTTATGATTATAACTAACAATGATAGATCTGTGATGATAATAATACTTTGACATGAACATGTGACTATAAGGGTCGTGAAGTATGTTTTGTGGTTGCCATGAAGGTGTGAATTAGTGATTACAGATTCATATGTTGGCGTGTCATTGAGAATTCATGTACATATATGGATCTTCCTATGGGTAGTCACATATATATTATGTAGTATTGACAGATCTATACATTGGTGTGGCGAATGATAAGTGTGGAAATCTGTGGATATTCTTTATAAGAGTTGTGTACATATGATATGGTTTTGTAGTATGAGTTTTTAATGATGTCTAATCAATTATGTTATGTTTTTTTGTTTGTCAATGATGTCTCTCTCATAATAATCTGTGTTTGATAGTTCTAGTTGGATTGAATTGTTTATGAAATGATATGATGACTAGGGATGATTCTACTATGTGATGATCTTTATTTGGTTCAGTGATCTATGACGGGTTTTTTGGAAATAATATTGATAGGGGGGTGAATCAGTATTATCAAGTCAAATATTCCTTTTTCAAATCCAGATGTTATAGGCTACTCCAGTTAATTAAAACCGTGATATACGCAACTATGTAGAAGGAAACCCACGTATACAATGTAAACTTATTATTTACTTTATCTTTAAGATGTTTATTATTAATCTGTGTATCAGAATCAAATAACCAGTAACAAGAAACAGTAAAACAGAGCAGAGGATAATCACACAAAAGAACACAAGATATAAGGTGGAAACCCAATGTGGGTGAAAACCACCTGCTGCAATTCGTTTCTATCTTCTTTTAATTAGAAACTTCCTTTTACAATGTACTGGTGCAGTCCTTTACCTATACGCAGGCTACAACCTATAGAGAGCTACAACCCTCTCTCATTCTCCAGCTTCTCCTGGAAGGGAGCTACAACCCCCTTAGCTCTTGTACTAGCCAGGATACTAGTACATAGGTGTTGGCCTACTGAAGGCTACAACCTTCTCTTTCTTCCAGGGACCACGTTTCATAAATTTTCAGATTGGATCCATGAATATCAATAAATCATCAACTATATCTACATCAAACAATCTCCTTTTCCCAATTAGCACTGAATCAAGTAAACACTTCTCTAACAGCTGTACCCAAAACACAGTAACAGTGACCACACAACAAATTTTGAACCCAGAATACTGCAGCAATAAACAGAGGCAGCTAAATCATAATTTAAAGATATATGCTACTTCAACAACCTGAAACTTGTGTGCAGATCTATAAAGGATAATTCATTCTTTGAAATATTCAGACACTAATTAACCCAGATTGTCAGATTTATAGATCAAGCATGCGCCTCATATAATAGATCAAAATCATACAAAGATACTATTATTCAAGCTTAAAGATTATGACCCATCAATATAACTTATCCTTCTTTATGCGCTAAGGTTCCTCTTTCATTCAGATCCATATCTGCACCATAACCCAATCACAAATATTTCAGATCTAGCACTATTAGATATTCAATTCATTCGATGATACTTTGCCAAATGATCTCCTTCCTCTTTTATAGTCTTAGGCCTTCCACAATACCACAGTCAAAAACCATAGGATCAAAAAATTGTTGGACTAATACCATGAACAAACCATGAAAGTGCGTGAAATCAACACTTTTAGATGCAATACCATGGACCAAAACCATAGGATCAAAACTATCGGACTAATACCATGAACCAACCATGAAAGTGCGTGAGATCAGCACTTTTGGATGAAATACCACGGACCAAAACCATAGGATTAAAAACTGCCAGACTAATACCATGAGCCAACCATGAAAGTGCATGAACTTTTCTCTTCATGAAAGGAATTTTTCTCTGCATGAAAGTGCGTGAATTTTTCTCTACATGAAATAAACTTTTATCTGCATAAAAGTGCATGAACTTTTCTCTACATGAAATAAAATTTTCTCTGCATAAAAGTGCGTAAACTTTTCTCTACGTGAAATAAACTTTTCTTTGCATAAAAGTGCGTGAACTTTTCTTTACATGAAAGAAACTTTTATCTTCATGAAAGTGCATGAACTTTGCTGCACTATAATTTATCATCTAAGATGAGTGGGTTTCCATCAAGCACAACATATGTATCATAATGCCAACAATCTCCCCCTTTGGACTTGATGGCAACAACAACCAATCACTTTCCCCCTTTGACATTAAGGGCAAAGGGCAAACCAAGATAATCTCTTTCCTAGAGAAACATTCTGCTGCCCATACTCCCCCTAAGTACCTACTGAAATCTTTGAAAGAGCTCCCCCTTTGTGTATGCCAAGGTGTACCACTTTGTCCATGCTTCCTTTGAGTACATGTTGAAGTTTCTGCTCTACTGAAGTGTGCTGTTCATGCTGCCCCTAACTGTAGGCAAGGTCTACAAAAGAATGTTTTACAAGAAGAACATGACTTTATCATAAATGACCTTCCTATCACCAAGGACTCATACATACATCCATTTCCAAACCAAGTGGGGATACATCAAAATTTTACACATGATAAAACAAGAACATTATATCTTCATCCCAGGCATAGTGGGGAAACCAAGATAGGCCATTACATGACCTTGACACCATAAAATAGATACATGACATAGAAACAAAATATCTAGAGCAAGACTTATGAAAGTCACCAATAACTGATAGCAGCAACATTTGAAAATCACCATTCAGATCAACAACCCTGATTTCCTTCTGTTCTCCCTCTGCATTTGTTCCACCTGAAACCAACAACAGTTGTGAACTAGAACCAAAAGCTTCTAAGATAATTCCAACAATGCATCATTAGAATTTTATCTGCTCCCCTTGAACCTGTGCCAGATGGTCTCTATCACACCCATATTAGACTATCTTCAACCAGAGCCTGTCCCTATTGATATCCATCAATCCTCCATATACAGGACTGTCTTTACACAAACCAACGTATGTACGTGGATCCTCCTTAGGCAACTCACGTACACCCATTTTCCTCTGAAACAGACAAGTTTTAACAGCAACATGATGCATCAACTACTCCTAGCTTCTGTATGAGGTATTCAAATGTATCCCTGGGTAGTGGTTTGGTCAGTATATTAGCAACTTGTTCCTTAGAGGGAACATATTCCAACTTGACCTTTTGTTCCAACACTTGTTCTCAGAGAAAGTGGTACTTGATCGATATGTGCTTAGTCTTTGAATGCATGATTTGGTTCTTTGAAATGTTGATTGCACTTGTATTATCACATAAGATGGAGATAGGTGGTGTACAAGTGATTTGAAAATCTTGCAAGGTTTGCATCATCCAAAGGAGTTGAGTGCAGCAAGATGCAGCAACAACATATTCCGCTCAACTATAGATAAAGCAATCGAACTCTGTTTCTTGCTGAACCAAGACACTAATCTTGTTCTTTGAAATGCTCCACCACTTGTTCTCTTTCTATCATCCACGCTTCTATTCAATCTGCATCTGTATAAGCATGTAGAGTGAGATCTGTATCTCTAGGATACCATAAGCCATAGTTTTGAGTTCCTTGAAGATACTTGAAAATTCTCTTTACTGCATGAGGATGAGTTTCTTTAGGATTTTCCTGAAATCTTCCAACTATTCCCACTACATGCATGATGTCTCGTCGAGTACCTGTTAAATAAAGAAGACTTCAAATCATGGATCTATAGGTTGGTTAGTGCACTACTACAGATTCATCATTTGCATTGAGGTTGCATCCTGTAACCATAGGGGTACACACTGGTTTTGAATCTTCCATGCCATATTTCTTCAAGATTTTCTTGAGATACTTGGTTTGAGACAAAAAGATACCACCTTCATTTTATTGGATTTGCAATCCGAGAAAATATGTCAGTTCTCCAAGAAAAGACATTTCGAATTCTTTCTGCATCACCAAGGCAAAGCTTTGAATCATAGCTTCTTCATTGCTGCCAAAGATAATATCATCTACAT
>Ga0115844_100354_pt1 | contig 12741 bp, 9 predicted proteins | sample InSIn1gowninarea_FD_83858 | JGI IMG/M metagenome (GOLD analysis project Ga0115844, IMG submission 83858) | reverse complement strand
GGGAGAGGAGAGGAGAGGAGAGGAGTTTTCCATGTAAATGGAAGGACATTATAAAGGAAAAAATAAGGCCAAGGTTATGGGACACATATTCCAAGCTAAATGGGCGGAAAAACATTAAAGTGGGTATCCCTTGTGGTTAATTAATGGCTATGGAAATTGGCATTGTCATGGCAAAAGGAAAAAGACAATAAATGACAATTAATTAAAGAAATAAAGGAAAATTGGAGAAAAGGAAGACAGAGAGACAAGAATATGCATGTAAGGGAAATTGAAGAGAAAAAAAAGGAAAATGAATGAAAAGAGGAAAAGGGAAAGAAAGAGACACCATACATCAATGATAAAAAGGCATCTGAGAAACAATTGACAATTTTTTATAGCTTTAGTTTTGCTAAGGAAGAAATCAAACTCCAAGAGGAGAGAGAGCACTTGGACACAAGTAAGCAAGAAAAGGAAAAGTAAAGTAAATCGAGGGAGTGCAAGGAGAAGATTGGAAGAGCAGCTACAACAGGAAGATTTTTCAGGTAACTAGTTACATGTGTGATTTCCTTGTTGGGATTTGAATGTATGGTGCATGAATTTGGTTTATATTATTACTTTGTTGTCATTGGCATGGGATTTTCCTAGATTGACAATGGTTATAACCTTACCTTTACCGTTTCCTAGATAACCATGGTGTCTTTGGATTCAATCTTAGTTGAGCTGTAGATTATTGGAAGATTTTGAATCCGCATGACGTGGTCTCAATAAAATCCCCAAGGGTGGAGGGTGGAGATGGTTTTCTATGGGAAGCTCTTGACATGTATGTGGAGACAAGAAAAATCCTTTGGTTATGGTGAGTAAATCCCGAGGCATCCAAGATTATATTGGTTTTGGTGATCTCTAGACCAATTTGGGTGAGATCACTGTGGCTTGAGGGTGGAGGTGGTTTAACCTATGGAGTCCATGTTTAGTTGTATTTGGTTTATCCCATGAGATCCCACATTCATGCTTGGAATATGATAGAGGGATGATTGGTTGAAATAAATATTTTGTTCAGCTCAATCTATGGTCAGGTGGTACGTGGAAGTCCCTGACTTGGTTGGCATTCACATATGTTATTATTTGTTGATACTTATTGAGATGAATGGGCACAAGTTCTTATCTTATGTATGATTTCATAACTAGTTTTCCATGATTCTATTATGGTTAAATGTTGGTTACATGCATGATATACTTCTCATTATGTGATGTGCTCTTGTTATGGATCCATTCCATGGTTGATCGGCTCTTAGTTATCTTACACGAATGCATCAGCTATTGTGTGTAGTTTCAGCTAGTAATAGAGACCAACAACCCTTCTTGATGATTCTCTAATGAAATTATTGAATCAATGAACACATCTGTATTTATGAGCTATAAGTATTATGCCTACAAAGTTTTTGTATAAATGACTATTGGGTGTTTTGTAAGTTCGAGTATGGTTAGAGCTTGAAAAATTATTTTGGAGGTTCCTATAGCTAAATGACAGAGTTATGGAAAGCTTTGGGTAGTGACATGAAGTCCATCCTAAAAATCTGGAACAGGGCTTTTGGTCGCACTCATAAAACTAGGGAATTTTAGTTGTAGCAGCATGGAAGGTGCCTTGTACATGCGGTTGGAGCCTCACATGCACAGTGTTGCATGTGTACAGTTGGGCTGTAAAGTCAGGTAAAAAGAAAGTTCCAACTTAGGGAAGGATCACCAGTGGGTGTTGTTTGACATCTGGGTGATTAGGTGCCCCCGGGAGGTTGCAATAAAGTTTAAAGATAGTAGGCCCCACTTCCATAACTGAAACTCGGTTGTTGGGTCATGCATAGTAACTATGAGTTCATGTTTAACCTGGAGAGCTTGTAAAAGTAGGTAAATGTGGAGTGGGGTGTTATAGGGTGGTATTAGAGAAGTTTCATTCCATATAAACCTTTCTCTAGTACCAGTGTTATAGAGTGGTATCAAAGCGAGGTTTATAGTATTGGACCTTGAGGTAAATGTAGATGGTTGTGGTTATCATGCGTGAAGATATTATTTCAATTTTGTATTATCATTTTGATTCATGTACGATGTTGATATGTTGTTATTATATATTGTGCTAATACAAACTGACTTGTGCAAATGTAATATCCTCCCCTGAGATACATTGTGGTATGATTTTGATTATGTTTTCTATTTGGTTTATCTAACATGGTATGTTTGCAGGAAATAGAAGGCCAAAATATGAAGATAATAATGGTGGATTACAGTTCATGTGACTCCCTGTAAAGGCCCAAAGTGAAATCAGTGGAATGGGAGAAGTTAGTTGAGTAACAAGGAGAGGAATATTCTCCTGATATAGCATATACATTGAGGAGTCTAAGGACAAAGATTATAATAGGTTGATTGGGGCATAGGAAAGACTTGCAAAGGCTCAAGAAAAGCAAGTTGAAGTCTATATAGTGATTCTTCAAAGCGTTTCATACTTACAAAAGCATGGGCAACTAGGGATTAGTCATGGAGATGGACATGAGGAAAATACTAATGGGGCAGATGGAAGAAGGTCTCAGAAAGGTACAAGATGGATAGTTATGATACAGTGAAGAGTGGCAGACTCTTGGATACACCTAAGAAGAGGATTGGTACACATGGGTTTTATTCTAGCTCTACTTTCGGAAAACAGCATCGCCATCATCGTCAGCATCATAGGAGGAGCCATTACTTGCTATATGAATTAAAGAAAGCCAAGCCTCCTACTTTTGATGGGGAAATGAATAAATCAGAAGATGCAGAATCATGGTTGCTTAGGATGAACAAATTTTTTAGATTGCATGATTACTCAGAGAACATGAAATCCAAGATAACTACCCTTAGTCTCAAAGGAAAAACAAATATTTCGTGGGAATATGTTAAGAATGTCAGAGGCGTCAAAGAAGAGAAGCTAACATGGGATGATTTTGAAAGGATCTTTAGAAAGAAGTACCTGTCTCAAAGGAATTTTGATGGAAAGGCCAAGGATGTAGGTTTTAATCCCGTATAGAAATTACCTGCATACAAAATTCTAAAACACAGAAAATAAACAATATGAGAGCATAATACATAAAACACATATACACAGAGATTTTCCCCTAGATCCCAAAATCGGGACTACCAGATTGATTTTTCATTATGTTCCTTTCAATGTTACAATACATATTTATACATGCCAAAGCATCCAATACCATGGACTGAAAACCATTGTGTCCAAAACCATGGACCAAAAACCATCACGTCTAAAACCATTGACCGAAAACCATCGCGTCCAAAACCATGTGCGAGAAATGATGCACAAAATCATAGGTAGGTCCGCCCAACCTAATATAGGGTCCAAAAACAGTGCCCCAAACCCCATAGAGTGGGGTTACCTGCACCTCTCAAACCCCCTGTGGCTCCTCCTACTACACAATCGCTGCTAACCCCCAATTAACTATGTGGGCTAGTCATGGAAAGAATATAACACAACCCAACAAAGGAGTTTTACGAGCTTAAGATGGGTTCCATGACAGATGAAAAGTATACAAACAAATTTATAGAGTTGTTGAGGTATGTGCCCTATCTCAAGGATGATAAAGTAAAGATCCAAATATTCATTAGTGGATTTCCATTGTCATTCAAAGATCATATTGAGTTTGGCGAGCCTCAGTCATTGGAGGAAGCCATTACGAAGATGAAGCATTTTTATGAGTAGTCAAAGCACAAGCCTAAGTTCAAGCATGACTGGAAAGTTAATGAGAATACTGAAGGAAAATGGTCCAAGAAGCGAGGAAGATCTCAGGATATAGGTTAGAAGGAAACTACAACCCCTCGTAAGAATTTTAATGCAGTTAAGAAAGGACATGAGTCTCAACCTAGAGAGCAGTAGAATAAAGGAAAAGGTAGGGAACCGTTGAAGTCTTGGATTTGTGGTAAAGACCATTGTAAGAAGGATTTTCCATTGTACCAGGGTGGTAGGCCACAAATCTATAGTGCTCATGAGGCATAAATAGTCGAGGACGTTGGTTAGAGCATGTAACACCCCTGGTTAAAAATCCATGTAATAAAGTTAATAAAGGCAAAATAAAGACCAAGGTCATGGGACATGTATTCCAAGTCGAAAGTTGGGCAAAGACATAGTGATGGTGATCATTTGTGATTAATAATGGCTATGGAAATTGGAAAGGCAATGACAAAGGAAAAGTGGCATTAATTGGCATTTATTTATGGAAATAAAGGAATTAGGATAAAAGGAAGGTGAAAGGTCATAGGTTGCATGTGAGGAGGAAATTGAAGGAAAATAATGGAAAATGAAGAAAATAGAGGCCTCAATGATAAAAAGGCATATGATGATTAGTTCATAGCTTTTTGTCAGTTTAGTTTTGGAGCTCTCTCTCTCTCTATTCTCCCTCTCATACCCTTGCACACTTAGATTTTTCTTGGATCACTCTTGGAGGATTTTGTGCACACTTGGATTTGGAGCAAGAAGGCAAAGGAAAAGCACGAAAGTGTAAGGAAATAGTGAGATCAATAGCTACAACAGGTTGCTTTGCAGGTACCAAGTTGCATGTATGATTTCCTTGCTAGTTTTGGCATGCGTGTAATATGCATGTGGTTATCTGGTTATGATCTGTCATTGACATGGAGGATTGCCTAGACTAACAGTGGTTTTACCTAACCTTTCCATTTCTAGGATAGTTATGGTGTTATGGGTTTCCCCTTTTTTGTTTTGGTTGGTTCTCATTTTCCTTATGGTTGTGGGTTGAGTTATTAGTTCATGGAGCCTTCGTTGGACAAATGCTCTTGAACCCCTGTAAAAACTTGGGTTGAGTTACCAGTCTTGGAAGCCATGGTTGGAGAAATGCTCTAGAACCCTTGGTGGGTTGAGTTACTGGTCCTGGAAGCCTTGGTTGGAAAAAAATTCTGGAGCCCGACAGAAGTTGTGGGTTGAGTTACTAGTCCTGGAAGTCGGGTTGGAAAAAATGCTCTAGAGACCTGGACAACTTGGGTAGAGATCATTTTGGTGATGGTTAGTGATGTCCGACCGTGAGGTGGAATCACTGGTTAGAGGTTGAGGTGGTTTGGCCTTTAGAAGCCCTAGTTTGGTTTATTTCATGAGATCCCACATTCATGCTTAGAATATGGCATGAGGGTGATTGGCTAAAAGAGAGTTTTGGTTCAGCTCAGTCTATGTTCGGGTGATACGTGGAAGTCTCTGACTTGGTTGGATTTGCATATGTTAATGATAACTCTTGTCCTCTTGTACTTTCATGAGTATTTATACTTGTTATTATGTGGTTTTGATGGTTGTTCCATTATTGTTACTATTCTAATTAAATGTTGGTTACAAGCATGGTTTTATGACAGACTAGAGTTATGGCTCTCATCATGTTTTGCTTAGTAAATGAATTGTTAATGAATGCATGACCTAATAGATGATATTGCAGATATTATCAGAGGGCATCAATCCTTCTTGACAATTCTCAGATAAGTATGAGACTCCTATATTCAAATGTGTATTTATGACTTGTACATTACATGTTCATGATTTTCTTGACAAAATGTCTATCATGGCTAGGCCTTCTTAGGTTAGGTTCTTGTCTAAGTCTTGTATGGAAGGCCTTATCCCTGTGTCATTTATCATTTCTGAGAGTTTCACTAAGTTATGGGCAGAGGTCTAGATCCTAGTCCTAATAAAGTGGCTTAGATCTCATGGTCGTTGGCATAGAACTGAGTAAAAAAGACTACAGTCGCTACCTTGCAAGCTTGTGCATGCGACTGGAGAGTTGCAATCAAAATCAGGCAGCGTTATGGCAATGTCCAGGGGTCTATATCAATGAAAAAGAGGCTTAACTTATGTTTTGGGCACATGGAAGGGTGGTTTAGCCCTTGGGGGTCCTATAGCACTTGAGAGAATCTAGTAACATTTGGTTTTGTCAATTCCACTTTTTAAGGTGATCTAGGAGGTTGAGTCATATCGTAGTAACTCTTCATCACATATTTACCCTGGTGGACCAATAAGCTTGGGTAAGTGTGGGAAGAGGTTGTTACAGAGTGGTACCAAAGCTCCCAAGTTCAACACTTGGATTGGATGGGTGGAATGTGTTTGTCATGCATGCATGAAGGTTGTACATGTGCTTTATGTGTATTCATGGTGGTGGTCATTGTTGTAGTTGTATTGTCATGTAGAAGTTGGTGGTGTTGTTGTTGGAATGTGGTTATTGTGAGTGCATGTCAGTTATGCATTTGTTATGTATGCAAGTGTTTATATGTTGTTATGCATGCATTGTCATGGTTATGGTTGTTGTACATGAGGTCATGGCATCTAGTTGGTATTATCATGCATGGTAACTAAATAATGGTTGAAATGATGTTGATATATTGTTATGATTATGATTATACATGTATTGTGCTAATCTAGTTGATCTTGCAGATGAGATATCCTCCCCTGACAAATATTGAGGTATGTTGATTATGTTTAAAATTTTGGTTTAGCTTACATGGTATACTTGCAGGAAGAATATTGAAGATTATAAGGAAAATGGTGGACTACAGTTCACGAGATTCTCCCTACAAATTAGATAAGAAACATGGTGATGAATACTCCCCTCACGTAACAGACACATTGAGAAGTCTGAAGGCAAAAATAAGAAGTTGTAAAGTAGATAATGACAAAATCATTCCATCACAAGAGAGACTTGCTAGGGCACAAGAGAAACAAGCATAGGCAAATGCAGTTATCCTTCGAAGTTTGTCAGACTTGCAGAGATAGGGACCAAGTAGGATCAGTCATGGATAGGACTAATGGAGCATATGGTAGTAGGTCTCATGGTGTCCATAGGTAAGATAGATATGACAAAATCAGAGATGGCAATTTCTTGGATACATCTAATAGATAAGGCAGTGGACATGGGCTTAACTCTAGTTTTGGTTCAGACAGGTATCATGGTCATAATCGTTATCATCCTTATGGGAGAAGTGAACTCATCCTTACTAGATGAGATCAAGAAAGAAAAGCCACCTACATTTGATGCAGAAATGAAGAAGTCGCGAGATGCAGAAGAGTGGTTGCTTGGGATGAATAATTTCTTTAGATTACATGATTACTCAGAGAGCATGAAAGCTAGAATATCTACGTTTAGTCTTAAAGGTAAAGCAAACATTTTGTGGGAAGATGTAAAGAATGTCAGAGGTATTGAAGAAGAGGAGTTGACTTGGAGTGGGTTCTAGAGACTTTTCAGGAAGAAGTATATATCTGAGAGATACTATGATGATAGGGAAAAGGAGATCTATGAATTGAAGATGGGATCTATGACTAATGAGGAGCATACTAGAAGATTTTTGGAGTTGTCGAGGTATGTGCCTTACCTTAAAGAGTAGAGAGCGAAGATTCAGAGATTCATTAGTGGGTTGCTAGTATCGTTCAAGAAAAAAATTGAGTTTGATGAGCCTAGATCGTTGGAGGAAGCCATTAGAAAGTTGAAGCATTATTATGAGAAATCGAAGCGCAAGTCTGGGACTAAGAAGGATAGGAAAGGTAGTGAGAAGAATAAAGGAAAATATAAGAAGTGAACAAGACCTTGGGACACAAGTAGCAAAGGGAATGCAATACAACCTAAGAAGTTCAATGCATTTGACAAAGGACATGGGTTTCAGTACAAGGAGCATAACAAGGGTGATGGTAGGAAACCTCTATAGTGTTGGAATTGTGGTGGAGAGCATCACATGAGAGATTTTCCATAGCATCAGGGTGGTAGGATATTGATCTATAGTGCTCAGGAAGCATAGACAGTGGAGGATGTTGGACAAAGTATTCCACATATTTATGCAGCATTGGATAATAGGCAAGCAAATCACCAGGCATTTATTATCAAGATAGATGGTAAGATTTGTGATTAAGTTGTTTATATTTTGATTGACCCTGGATCTTAATTATAGTTATGTTAATCCTGACATGGTGGACACATGTGGTTTGAATAAAGAAGTACATGCAAAATATTGGTTAGTGCAGTTGGCTATTGCTACAAAGAAAAGTGTTCATCGTTGGATAAGAGATTTTGCATTTGAGCTTAATGGTATGCCTACATCAATGCATTTGAATGTACTTTTTCATTGGGATCATATAGTATGCTTTTGGGTATGGATTGGTTGTACCTCCACATGACCAAAGTATATTGTTATGACAAAGCTATTGAGTACTTGGATGACAATTGGGAATAGAGAATCTTGTAGGGTAATAAGAAGGAAACATCAATTAGAATGGTTACAACTATGCAGGCAAATCGTAGTCGTGGGAAAGGGTGTGTATTGTTTGTAGTGCATATTTAAAGTGACAAAGATAAGGAATTTGAGGATGCATATGTCTTGAAGAAGTATCCAGTTTTGTAGCAGTACCAAGATGTATTCGCAATAGAGATTTCAGATTTTCCGCCTCACGTGGAAGTTGACTTCTCTATTGAGTTGGTACTAAGGGTAGCACCAACATGAAAGGCACTGTATAAGATAAGCACACCAGAGTTAGTGGAATTGAAGTTACAGTTGAAGGAAATGCTTGACAAGGGATACATTTGGCCAAGTGTATCGTCGTGGGGTGCACGAGTGTTGTTTGTGAAGAAGAAGAATTGTACTCTCAGGTTATGCATTGATTACAGGCAATTGAACAAGGTAAGCATCAAGAACAGGTATTTGTTGTCGAGGATTGATGACTTTTTTGAGCAGTTGAAGGGAGCAATAGTGTTCTCGAAGATCAATCTGAGATCAAGATACCATCAAGTAAGAATCAAAGAAGAGGATCTTTACAAGACTACTTTCCAAACTAGGTATGGGCATTATGAGTTTGTTATAGTTCCTTTTGGTTTAACTAATGCTCTAGGTTGAGACTCATGTCCTTTCTTAACTGCATTAAAATTCTTACGAGGGGTTGTAGTTTCCTTCTAACCTATATCCTGAGATCTTCCTCGCTTCTTGGACCATTTTCCTTCAGTATTCTCATTAACTTTCCAGTCATGCTTGAACTTAGGCTTGTGCTTTGACTACTCATAAAAATGCTTCATCTTCGTAATGGCTTCCTCCAATGACTGAGGCTCGCCAAACTCAATATGATCTTTGAATGACAATGGAAATCCACTAATGAATATTTGGATCTTTACTTTATCATCCTTGAGATAGGGCACATACCTCAACAACTCTATAAATTTGTTTGTATACTTTTCATCTGTCATGGAACCCATCTTAAGCTCGTAAAACTCCTTTGTTGGGTTGTGTTATATTCTTTCCATGACTAGCCCACATAGTTAATTGGGGGTTAGCAGCGATTGTGTAGTAGGAGGAGCCACAGGGGGTTTGAGAGGTGCAGGTAACCCCACTCTATGGGGTTTGGGGCACTGTTTTTGGACCCTATATTAGGTTGGGCGGACCTACCTATGATTTTGTGCATCATTTCTCGCACATGGTTTTGGACGCGATGGTTTTCGGTCAATGGTTTTAGACGTGATGGTTTTTGGTCCATGGTTTTGGACACAATGGTTTTCAGTCCATGGTATTGGATGCTTTGGCATGTATAAATATGTATTGTAACATTGAAAGGAACATAATGAAAAATCAATCTGGTAGTCCCGATTTTGGGATCTAGGGGAAAATCTCTGTGTATATGTGTTTTATGTATTATGCTCTCATATTGTTTATTTTCTGTGTTTTAGAATTTTGTATGCAGGTAATTTCTATACGGGATTAAAACCTACATCCTTGGCCTTTCCATCAAAATTCCTTTGAGACAGGTACTTCTTTCTAAAGATCCTTTCAAAATCATCCCATGTTAGCTTCTCTTCTTTGACGCCTCTGACATTCTTAACATATTCCCACGAAATATTTGTTTTTCCTTTGAGACTAAGGGTAGTTATCTTGGATTTCATGTTCTCTGAGTAATCATGCAATCTAAAAAATTTGTTCATCCTAAGCAACCATGATTCTGCATCTTCTGATTTATTCATTTCCCCATCAAAAGTAGGAGGCTTGGCTTTCTTTAATTCATATAGCAAGTAATGGCTCCTCCTATGATGCTGACGATGATGGCGATGCTGTTTTCCGAAAGTAGAGCTAGAATAAAACCCATGTGTACCAATCCTCTTCTTAGGTGTATCCAAGAGTCTGCCACTCTTCACTGTATCATAACTATCCATCTTGTACCTTTCTGAGACCTTCTTCCATCTGCCCCATTAGTATTTTCCTCATGTCCATCTCCATGACTAATCCCTAGTTGCCCATGCTTTTGTAAGTATGAAACGCTTTGAAGAATCACTATATAGACTTCAACTTGCTTTTCTTGAGCCTTTGCAAGTCTTTCCTATGCCCCAATCAACCTATTATAATCTTTGTCCTTAGACTCCTCAATGTATATGCTATATCAGGAGAATATTCCTCTCCTTGTTACTCAACTAACTTCTCCCATTCCACTGATTTCACTTTGGGCCTTTACAGGGAGTCACATGAACTGTAATCCACCATTATTATCTTCATATTTTGGCCTTCTATTTCCTGCAAACATACCATGTTAGATAAACCAAATAGAAAACATAATCAAAATCATACCACAATGTATCTCAGGGGAGGATATTACATTTGCACAAGTCAGTTTGTATTAGCACAATATATAATAACAACATATCAACATCGTACATGAATCAAAATGATAATACAAAATTGAAATAATATCTTCACGCATGATAACCACAACCATCTACATTTACCTCAAGGTCCAATACTATAAACCTCGCTTTGATACCACTCTATAACACTGGTACTAGAGAAAGGTTTATATGGAATGAAACTTCTCTAATACCACCCTATAACACCCCACTCCACATTTACCTACTTTTACAAGCTCTCCAGGTTAAACATGAACTCATAGTTACTATGCATGACCCAACAACCGAGTTTCAGTTATGGAAGTGGGGCCTACTATCTTTAAACTTTATTGCAACCTCCCGGGGGCACCTAATCACCCAGATGTCAAACAACACCCACTGGTGATCCTTCCCTAAGTTGGAACTTTCTTTTTACCTGACTTTACAGCCCAACTGTACACATGCAACACTGTGCATGTGAGGCTCCAACCGCATGTACAAGGCACCTTCCATGCTGCTACAACTAAAATTCCCTAGTTTTATGAGTGCGACCAAAAGCCCTGTTCCAGATTTTTAGGATGGACTTCATGTCACTACCCAAAGCTTTCCATAACTCTGTCATTTAGCTATAGGAACCTCCAAAATAATTTTTCAAGCTCTAACCATACTCGAACTTACAAAACACCCAATAGTCATTTATACAAAAACTTTGTAGGCATAATACTTATAGCTCATAAATACAGATGTGTTCATTGATTCAATAATTTCATTAGAGAATCATCAAGAAGGGTTGTTGGTCTCTATTACTAGCTGAAACTACACACAATAGCTGATGCATTCGTGTAAGATAACTAAGAGCCGATCAACCATGGAATGGATCCATAACAAGAGCACATCACATAATGAGAAGTATATCATGCATGTAACCAACATTTAACCATAATAGAATCATGGAAAACTAGTTATGAAATCATACATAAGATAAGAACTTGTGCCCATTCATCTCAATAAGTATCAACAAATAATAACATATGTGAATGCCAACCAAGTCAGGGACTTCCACGTACCACCTGACCATAGATTGAGCTGAACAAAATATTTATTTCAACCAATCATCCCTCTATCATATTCCAAGCATGAATGTGGGATCTCATGGGATAAACCAAATACAACTAAACATGGACTCCATAGGTTAAACCACCTCCACCCTCAAGCCACAGTGATCTCACCCAAATTGGTCTAGAGATCACCAAAACCAATATAATCTTGGATGCCTCGGGATTTACTCACCATAACCAAAGGATTTTTCTTGTCTCCACATACATGTCAAGAGCTTCCCATAGAAAACCATCTCCACCCTCCACCCTTGGGGATTTTATTGAGACCACGTCATGCGGATTCAAAATCTTCCAATAATCTACAGCTCAACTAAGATTGAATCCAAAGACACCATGGTTATCTAGGAAACGGTAAAGGTAAGGTTATAACCATTGTCAATCTAGGAAAATCCCATGCCAATGACAACAAAGTAATAATATAAACCAAATTCATGCACCATACATTCAAATCCCAACAAGGAAATCACACATGTAACTAGTTACCTGAAAAATCTTCCTGTTGTAGCTGCTCTTCCAATCTTCTCCTTGCACTCCCTCGATTTACTTTACTTTTCCTTTTCTTGCTTACTTGTGTCCAAGTGCTCTCTCTCCTCTTGGAGTTTGATTTCTTCCTTAGCAAAACTAAAGCTATAAAAAATTGTCAATTGTTTCTCAGATGCCTTTTTATCATTGATGTATGGTGTCTCTTTCTTTCCCTTTTCCTCTTTTCATTCATTTTCCTTTTTTTTCTCTTCAATTTCCCTTACATGCATATTCTTGTCTCTCTGTCTTCCTTTTCTCCAATTTTCCTTTATTTCTTTAATTAATTGTCATTTATTGTCTTTTTCCTTTTGCCATGACAATGCCAATTTCCATAGCCATTAATTAACCACAAGGGATACCCACTTTAATGTTTTTCCGCCCATTTAGCTTGGAATATGTGTCCCATAACCTTGGCCTTATTTTTTCCTTTATAATGTCCTTCCATTTACATGGAAAACTCCTCTCCTCTCCTCTCCTCTCCC
>Ga0115844_100284_pt1 | contig 12758 bp, 13 predicted proteins | sample InSIn1gowninarea_FD_83858 | JGI IMG/M metagenome (GOLD analysis project Ga0115844, IMG submission 83858) | reverse complement strand
CCCTCAAAACTGGAGATGTGGACAATTTCTCTTTAAGTTTCTCAAAAGCATTTTGACAAACATCATTCCAATTGAAAGATACATATTTTGCAAGAAGCTTAAACAAAGGCAAGGCTATCTTACTAAAGTTTTCAATAAATCTCCTATAATAGCTAGCATAACCAAGAAAGCTTCTTACATCTTTTTGATTTGTTGGAATTGGAAATTTGACAATAATTTGAATTTTGGTTTGATCTACCTTGATTTCTTCGAAAGAAACATGATGTCCTAAGACTATTCCCTCATTCAACATCCTATAAAAGTTTTCATTTCTTAAAAACAATTTGGTTTTTATACATCATTTTAAAACTTTCTCAAGGTTTTGCAAAGAATGGTTAAAGGAATCACCATATACTTCAAAATCATCCATATATACCTCAACGCATTCATGAACCAGATCAAAAAATATTGCTAATACTACTCTTTGAAATGTTGTTGGAGCATTGCACAATCCAAATGGTAAAAATTTGTAGGCATATGTGCCCCAGGGACAGGTGAATGTTGTTTTGTCTTAGTCTTCTAAGGTTATGCTGATCTGATTGTAACTGCTAAAACTATCCAAGAAGGAAAATGACATTTTTTCCAGCTAATGTATCCAAAACTTGGTCAATAAATGGCAATGGAAAATAGCCGTTAAGGGTGGCTTTATTTAGTGCTCTGTAGTCAACACAAACTTGCCACTTACCATTTTTCTTGGAGACTATCACTAGTGGAGATATCCACTGGCTGTCAGAGATGGGGTAAATGAAGTTTACTTCCAGTAGCTTCTGCAATTCATCTCTTACAATCTCTTTAAGCATGGGGTTCATCCTTCTCTGTGGTTGCCGCACTGGTCAAATACAAGTGTTTGTATAGATATGGTGAGTGCAAGTTTCCGGGTGAATACACTACATGTCAGTGTAGTCCCAAGTAAATGCATTTTGGTGTTTGGTCAGTAAATCAAGCAATTTCTATTCCTGAGATGAATCTAAAAATGCTCCAATTTCAGTGTTTTTCCTAGGTTGATTTGTACAGTCTTGCTTTATGTGTTTGTAATGGAATTGATTGAAAAGATATCTTCAAATAATGTTTTCAGAGAATATAAGGTACAAGTTTCTTGGAAGATGTGTCAATATTTGATCTCCAATAGTGTATTGTTCATTTCTCAATTCCTCCGAAACATCAGGTTGAGAGATAAACATTTCTACCAAATCTTCATTATTGTCTTCCCCAAAATCATAAATTTGATTGATGCTTAAAATAGATTGTATTTCTTCCCTATCATTATATTTGTCATCAAACCATAGGTTGTGTTACTGCTGGAGCTTGGGTTGATGGGTATAAGGTAAGTTGCTTTCTCTTTTTTCTTTTGGAAATGATCATATTACCCGATCTACACCCAATAAATGCATCAGCAATTGTCAACCATGGTCTGCCAAGTATGAGAGGGTGTCCTCCTAAATTTGACTTTGGCTGGAGAACTAGGAAATCAACTGGATACTCCCAAGAGTCCAATGAATATATCTTCCAATATCCCTTCAGGAATGACTTTAGAGCAATTTGCTAATGTTAAAACAACTGGTGTTGAATGTAAATTTGTTACTTGTAAGGTTTTCATTGTATCCAATGTCATGACATTTATTGCAACTCCCAAATCAATGAGAGTATTTGGAATGGAGATTTTGTTGATGATTGTTGTAACTCTAGGTATTCTAGGGTCAACATATTTCTCCATAGAAATGACATTTGACATAAGTCCAGCTAAATTGCCAATAACATGAATGGTTTGTGGATTAAATCTTTTCTTTGTAGGATTTTTAAGGCAGTGTTCTTTAATGGCTTTGGTATAGATTGGAATATCCTTAATTGCCTGGAGCAATGGAATTTTTACATACACATTTCTCAGCTCATCCAGTACATCAAATTGTGGCAGAGGTGTTGTTAATTTTGGTTGAAGTAACCACTCAGGATAAGGAGGTGACTGCACTATCCTAATTTGTTTACCTTGTTCTAAATCATCTTGTTTACTGTGTGTTGGAAATTCATTTTCATTAGTTTTATTCGAACTCTCTTTCGTTGAAACAGGTGGAGGTGAATTTTTTGTGTGAAGAGTTCTACTAGATCTAAGTTCTATGTTTTGCAGAGGTAGAATTGGGTACAATGGTCCCTCATCGACATTGTATGCTAGTATGTCCAGTCGATTATTTGGATTAGCTACTAGTTGAGCAGGTAGCTGCATAGGTTTAGGAGGTTGATTAGATGGTAATTGTAGTTGTGGTTGTTTCATTAGTGGAGGAGCAAGTAAGGTTTGCTGAGGATTTTCCTGTTGATAAGAAATTGGTTGCTAAGGGTATTGATGTGTGTACTGTGGTGGATATGGCTGAGAGTATTGTTGCTGATATTGTTGAGGATATGGGTTTGGAAATGACTTCCGATATTGCTGAGGTGGTTGTTGAGGAAATTGCTGAGGATGTGAATATCCTCTCCATCCCTGTTGTGGATAAAATTGTTGCTGCTGATTAAACCAATTTTTCCATGGCGTAGGTACATTCAAAGAATTTTGAGTAGGCATTTGATAATTTGTTGGAATTGGATTTTGAAACATACCTGGAGGTCTTGGCTACCATGGTCTCCGAGCTCCCACAAAATATAAGTTCTCCGTCTCTGCATTAGCTTCCAAATTATAACTTTGCAAAACTTTCATCTTAGAGCAATCATTAGTGTCATTATTTTTTGTACAAAACCCACAGATTTGAACATTATCTAATTGACATTCTTTCAAAGCATGTTTTTTTCAGCATTTAGGAAAAAATATAGACAACGCTTGTTATTGTTCATCTTGTCTTTTCTTCTTTTTCAGAGTGTTTATTTTATTTCCCAAAGTTATTAAGAGGTCTGTTTCAAAATCTTCAAATAGATTGCCTAGTTCAACTCTGGTACATCTAGAGCCATTTGAAAAATGGGCTTTGGACTTTGTTGGACCCATTAATCCACCTTCCAAAGGGAAAAAGTACATCTTGGTATGTACAGATTATGTGATTAAATGGGCAGAAGGAAAGGAACTTGTAAGGGAAACTTAGCAAACAGTAGTCAATTTCCTTTCTAAAGAAATCTTTGTTAGATATGGAGTGCCAAGAGAAATAGTAACAGACCGAGGGACTCAATTCACTTCTAGATTGGTTCAAGAAATCATTGACAAGTACAAAATCAAACATATAGGGAGTACACCCTACCATCCACAGGTCAATGGCCAAGTGGAACCTACAAACAAGAGACTGGAAGGGATCATGACTAAAATAGTGGCAAGAAACAGAAAAGATTGGGCATATAAGCTCAATGAGGCACTCTGGGCATATAGAATCAACTGGAAAAACACAACAGGGTTTACACCTCATCAACTGGTGTATGGCAAAGAAGTCATGCTGCTAATAGAATTTCAAATACATACTTACAAATTGGCAGTGGAATTAGGCATTGAACTTTTTGAAGCATAGTAAGAAAGAATTATCCAATTGAATTAGTTGGATGAGATGAGACAACAAGCAGTAGAAAAGACAACACTGATCCAACAACAAAGATGACAGTGGCATGATAAATTAATCAAGAAGTAGTTTAAAGTTGGTGACTAGGCTCTATTATTTGACTCCAAATTTAAAGATTATAAAGATAAATTTACAACACACTGGATGGACCCATTTGAAATACTTGAAGTTTTCCATAATGGATCAGTTAAACTCAAAACCATTGACCAAGAAGGCTGAACATTTACAGTAAATGGACACAGGCTAAAGATCTACCACAGGTCTGTCAGCAAAGAAGATTTCATGAAAATAGTGACACAACAAAATGAGGTTCAGATAGTACAACAGTCTACTGTGATATCTACGCCTTAGACATTTTTCTACTTTAAAGTTTAAAACAAAGTAATAAAAATAAAAAATAATAATAATAATAATAATAATAAAACAATAACAGTTTAGATGTGAAAACCATACTCTGGCACACTCCAAACTCGAATTCTTACAGGAAAACTAAGCAATTGGCCAGTAAGAATTCATTCTACTTCATTTGTACTTCAAAATAAAAGCCTTTGTCTATTTGAATTTCAAATTGATGACTTAAGGACAATTCATATAATTAGCAGGGGAGGAGAAAGTTTGAACTTTTTCATGCTTTTTCATCTCCTTATTTTCAGAATTTCATTACAGCAGAGGAAGTAATTTGTTTTATTTTCATTCTTCAGTGGACTTTTCAATAGAGGATTGGTGTTCATTATTTATCAACAAGGATTTGTTCAATCTAAATTTATAATACATCAGCAGAAAGACCTGTTGTTTGATAATCTTTCAGAAAGGACCTGTTAAGAAGAAGAAGAAGACTGCATCATCAGATTATGTCATGTCCTGTACACATCAAATAAGTCAAGCAAGGTTAAATTTCAACAAGGAAACATCTGAAGGTTGTAAGGAATTTTCATTTTAATACTTGAATTTATTTTGTTAATTTCAATTTTTAAATAGTGGTTAATGATATTTATTGATTTCAGTTTCTCAATCATTCTGCTTATCCTATATCATATTCACTTAGCCTATCCTTCACTCAGTTGAATAGCCTGATCCCTAAACCTATACTCAATATTCTATTCCTATAGGATTTATTCCTACTCTTCAAAACTATCCACCCTAACCTATATATATCCAATTTCTTTATCTTGTACATAATACTTTGACTCATAAGCCTATATTCCAATACATCAGTCAAATGTGCCAACAAATCCACTAAAACAAACTTTTTCAGATCTAATCAAATACAATCTCAAATCATACATTTCTGAGGTACGCGGTCCAAGTTCAAAGAATTGAATAGCGATGAATTTTTTTTTTATGGTTTTTAACCAATTTTTTTTTTAATGAAATGCATGTTATGATGAAATGTTTTGATTGAAAAGGGTATTAAGGGGTGATATGAAAAAGTGTCATCATAAAAAGGATCAATAGATAGTTTCATAACATGGATATTATGATAAAGTATCATTATAAACAGAATTCCATAGTTCTTCACGAGGGTTCATACCGTGCCATTATGCCGAAGCTCATCATTTTGAATATGACTATTCCACATAACCTTCAGGCTTATTATTAATACGTATTGTGTTGAAGGAGAGGTTCATTATTATTAAAAGTTGTGGGAAAGGTTCATTAGTGTTGAACGTTGTGTTCAATAATGTTTGATAAAGCCCGAATGTGTCGAAAAGCATTGCTCTGTTTCTAGAAACCCTGAATGCCTAAGAAATCCTCCTTGAGGCATGCATGAATTGTAATAAGGAGAGCAAGCCAAATGAGTAGACTAGCATATGCTCTATTTCTGGAACCCCAAATGCTTGAGAAACCCTCCTTGGGGTATGTGTGAAGCGTAATAACGAAAGCTATGAGTATGTTGACAATGGAAATGTCAACATATGAGTCTTAAGTGAAAAGCTACATAGGACCAGTGAAGAATTAAGAAGGAGATTCCATTTGAGGACAATAGCTGTTTTCACTCTAACAGAGATGAGAAATTTAAGGCAAAATAACGGCATTCAGGTCAGTGTAGGACCAGGTAGTTTTTTTTTAAAAAGATATGGTCATTTTTTCTTATAGAGCGGGGTAAAAGTAAAATAATTCTCATGGCAAATAGAATAGAACTGAAACAAATTGATATTTCTAAACTACATAAATACTGTGTAGAAATCCTTAGAGAAAACAATGGTTAGATTTTCTGGAAAAATTTAATGGCCACAATGATTTAACAACTAGGGAATTTGCTTCTTCTTTCACTACAGAGAGAGCCACAGTAGGGAACCTATCCTTTAGAGTTTCAGAGGATACAATTGCCCAAGCTATAGGCATAAGTCCAGAGGGAGAGAAATATTTCAAAACAAAGTAGTTTAAGGAGAAATCATGGACACATTTTGTATCTAAATCAAGAGTATCAACAGTAAATTGGATGAAAGGAATTCCTAGGAGTTGGCTTGTTCATCCTTGGGATGAAATAGTCTATGTGATTCAAAAATTCATAACATGTGAGGGCAGATACCGTATAATGTTTTTTTATCATATTAAAACGCTGATGCATCTAAGGGGAGATTGTGTTATAATTTTACCTTATTTTCTTCTGCAGAGTTTAACTAAGATGTCCAAAATTGTACAAAAACAGAGAAGTAACATGGATAGGAGCTTATATCATTTTGGTTTGGTGAAAACCTTAATTAAGTTTGAATTATAGAAGATAAGATTATCCTGCAAAAGATTTCTAGTTGCTAATGAATTTATAGCAGATGAAGAGGAACAAGAAAAGCAAAAAGATCTAGAATTATTGGTTGATGTGGATGATGTAGAAGAGGAATTTTCAGAGCACATACCTAATACCTTTGCTCCATCTAGTAGTAGTGTAAAAACCAGAAAAATGGTAAGGGAAGAAACTGAGAAAGCTGAGAAGGATAAGATTTTTACCACCTATGAAAGCAGGTCTAGGAAGACTAAATTTGGACAAAAAGGGAAAACATTGGAAGAAGATGACATCTTATAGCAGCCTCAGTATGATTATATACAGGAATTGGAAACAAAGGGCAAGGAGGAAGAACCACATGAACAAAAATTTTGAGGCAAAAGAAAAAGGAAATTGGAAAGGAAAATTGAAAAACTGCAGCAACAACTTATGGAGTCTGAAATGTTGGAAAGAGTTGTGAAGAAAGAAAATGAAACCCTTAAAACACAAAGTAAAAAGTTTCGGGATGAAAATGAGAAGTTGAAGAAGAAGGTCAGGAGACTCCAAGCCTATAAGGTTCAGATTGGTAAGAGGGCCTATAAATTATCTAAATAGAAGAAGGCCATCAAAACTAAATACCAAATTTTGAAAACTGAATACAAGGCCAAATGAACATCGATGCTTTACTCTAGGTAGCAGAGGTAGAGGCAGAAGCAGAAGCAGAGGAAAGGGTTTGACAGGTTAGAATTCATTTGCACGAGGACATGCAAAGTCTTGTTTTTGGGGGAAATGATGGTACCAATTTCTCATTGATTATTTGATGTAAAAACTCTCTTTATTCATCATTTTTCTTTATTTAGCCTTTAAATTTCCTCCATATTCCTTAGAAACTGATTCATATAACGTTATTTCCATTATTTATCTTGGAATTAATCTTAGGAATTTTTGTGTTGAAATTGGAAATCTCCAAAAAATTACAAGTTGTTGTGACTTCTTGCAGTGGCTCCATGGTTTGACATGTTGCAGGACAGATTGACAAATTCGAGGACCTAGGGTTTGATCCTAAATGTACAAGGATGGTGGAATACCTATCCACTCCCAGACTTGAATATTCTAGGTGGTCCGTCAACACTGGTCAAACCCAACCATTTTAGCAGAAATTCCAGATTTTGTGGACAAACTTTGTTATTTTTGGGATTTTGCTCAAATTGAGGATCTGAACTAATTCGACCTCCTTTGATGTAATTGTTAGGATTTCATTAGGATTATGAGGAGTATGAATAGCTTCCTCTTGTTGTGAAGATTTAGGATAAATAACTCAAAAGGAAAATTATGTAGTGTAGTAGTTGTTGATACATGAAAAGCTTGGGAACAGAGTTTATGTATTTTTGATTTCCAAGCTTGAATACATAGATGCAGTGTTGGAGTCCATATTTATGTTTCAGATCCAGTAGTTGTCTTCATTTGAATTAGTCTAAGGTGTGTTTGCAAAATGTGGAGGGCCCCCACTACAAAGCTAGTACACTTTTCGTTGAATTCTCTTTTACAATTGCATAGATAGATCTGATACTTAGAATTGTCATTCAATTAATATGCTACAAGTTTATGAATTAGAAATTATTAATTGAAGAGATCACATCTATTATGAAAGAGTTTTGTAAGAAAACCTCAATTGATATTCATCTTGAAATTGACAATTGTGCTTTCTACTTCATGGTTTTTATCTCATAGCTAGATCTATAGTTTATTGTTCATTGGTTATGATTTGTAGTTGCAGAGCCCAATTGGTAGTTTGTTGACTGAATCTTGTAAGAGGTTCCACTATTGTTGATCTCCAAAGCTACATACTTCATTCATTTTTTTGTGTGATGAGTAATTAGGATTCTATTTTCAATATAGCCAATTAGATTTGTTTCATTTAAGTAAATGCTTAAGTGTTAAAAAGACAAAGAGAAACCTCTTGTAAAAGAGCATTGTTAATTTTTCCATATTAAGCTATCATTTATAAACTAAATCCTTCTAAATCTATATATATTAGATAGTGCCTCTAAGTGTACCTACCTGGGTTGATATCGAAATTGAAGCCTGATTTACATCAGTAAGTAAGGCCAAACAGAGAGAACACACTCAGGAAACACAAAAGAACTTCCAATAAATTATCCTCCTCTAAGAAGCTTCCTTTACCACAAACTCAGTCTACTATCACAAAAAACTAGGGCACAAAAAAACCCTCTTTCTCTCCTTCGTTCTTGCTAGAAGTATGTGGTTGCCTCAAAAGTAATTACCTTTTGTTGTTTTTCTATTTGGATGTGTCTTTTGCTCCACCATTCACCTTATATTTATACCAAACATAAGGGATCAACAAATGTGATCTTATGGGATTGACAACTCATTAAGTGACATAAAATACTCTAGCCTACTTGACCAATTCCTACACAAACCCAATAGTCACAAAGAAAATTCAAAATCTCAAAAAATAAAACTCTAATTTGAGTGATTTTCATTTCTCCTGGTTTCTCTCACAGTCCTCTATCATCTCAAATCACCACACACCCAAAAAACAGCGTGGTTTCCCACCCACAAGCTTGGGTGTAAAACCTGCACCTTGGGTTCCAAGCCCACAATGCCCTTTTGAGGCACTCCAACCTCGAAACCTTGAACCCTAGGGCTTGGAGAACCTCCCAAGCTACCAAATAGCAACACTCCCTTTTAGCGAGGGAGGTAATTCCAAGGCTAGGAGGTAACTCATTATCATCATCATTACTGTTCACAACACTTCCCGATATCCTGGCACCCACAATTGTAGAAATCCTTGAAGCATGGACTATGCCTCTCTCGGAAGTTTCACTATCACTAGAAGCCTCCTTATTTTTCTCTTGTATCGTTTTCCAATTTGTCCATGATTCCTTCTTGTTATATGTTGAATCACCCTTGCTCCCTACTAACCACGAGCTCTTATTAGGCTGCAAAGTCTCCCTCTGAACCTGCAAGCACCCTCTAGAACTTCACTCCCTCCAAGCCTCTAGAACCTGGATCTTTGTCTCTAGAACCTGTACCTACTCCTCTAAAGCATGCACCTACACTTGCTTCTATGGAACCTACACCTGGTCCTCCTCCTTCTTCTCCTCATCATTCATAGGCTTGCCCATCAACATGTATAAACCATGCTCTCTGTTATGCTGGGTTGAAGGTTAAAATAGCCCAACCTATTCTAGCCCAGTAATAACATTAGTTGGGCTCAGTTATCTTGATCAACAAAAAGTCGTTAAAGTCTTAAGAGTTATTAGAGTCCTAGTTGAATTCAAAGTATGTAAAATGGAAAATCCCTATGAGGACTTTGTCAGTTAGAAGAAAATAGGAATAAGTCTCTTAGATAGCGGATCGAATCTGGCCTAGGTAGCAGGTTGATGTAAAGAGATATTTTCTCTATAAATAGATACCTTTTTTACTTTGGGAGGGGTTGACCGAGGATGTGAAGAAGCTACCATATGTAAATTGTCTTAGTTAATATACATTTGCAGCATACTCTGTTTTTCTTCCTGAGATTTAGTTTTGGGTTTATATTTTCTTATCATGTTTTTATATTGTTATTAGTGTTCATAGCATATTGATTACTTGGAATTCATGTCAAACTTGCTCCAACTTCCTTCATGTGATGTGTTTTACTATAAAAGTTTAATTCACTCCATTTCAAAGTAAAAAATGCCTCAAATTCCTTGTAAACGTGTTGTTTGTAATTGAATTTTATCTTAACTTAATCCATGCCCATGGCGGTGACCATCACTCTCTTTCACCTGAAAAAATGACATAAAAATCCAGAGTTAGCCATTTGTAGTTTGAGTTGTTTTAAGTGAATTTGATAAGTATTTGAGAGATCCCTCTCAGATTGGAAGGGCCGACTTCCAGTCCAAGTGGTTTGAAATAGTTATGTTGGGTTGAAGGTTGAAACAACCCAACTTATTCTAGCCCTGTGAAAACGCTCTTTAATTCCAATCATGACACCTATGGAGCTAGAGCCTTTGGTCTTGAGTCTTGCCTTCCCATCTTGGAACAATATCTCAAACCCCTTTTTCTTGATCGCTAAGTCTGATATCATGTTATATATAAGTCCTAGTAAAAATAATACATCTTAGACTCACATCATTCGTCCTCACTCCATCTTGAATGGCGCGACACCAGATCCTCTAATCTCTTTTTAACTCTTGTCTCCCAACACCATGTGCAACTTTGGGTCCCACTCAGCTAGAGTTCGAATACCTCCTATGACCCTATCATATGTTTTGATGCTCCAGAAGTGGCAACACCTGTGACCTTCTTCCCTTTCTCCTTCTCAGCATCTGCCTGTTTCTTTTTCATCAAACATTTCACCGAAAAATGACCCATCTCGCCGTAGTTGAAACACTTGATATTAATAAAGTCCTTATTATGCTTGCCTTTCATTCATTATGCAAGTGACATGTCACCATCTGAAGCTTTCTTCTTTGGATGAAGATCCTTATCTCACAAATCTTCCTAAATGGCATCATCCCATAGCCTATTCCATTTTGGCAACTTCTCTCTGGTATGATAACCTTGATGAAGGGCTTCCACTTCCTAGAAACCGCTTTCAAAGAAATCCTCACCATATCACAATCTACAATAGTCACACAGACGATGACAAGCTCATCTCAAACTTGAGACAACCTTGTCAAATACGAAGTCACCCCTTCACCCTTTATCATCTTACTAGACTTCAACTTATCCTCCAATACCAATACCTAATTCTCGTTCTTATCTTAGAACAAATTCTACAGAGCAATCCAAATCTCATGTGCAGTGTTCTTCCCAAAAAAATGAGGTATTAAGGTATCTTTGACCCCATCTAGGATGACCAATATCGCCTACGTATCCAACCCTCGTTCACTTCCAGTTCCTTAGGGTCATTGTCATTTCGACATTGCAGTTAGCCCTTCACCTACAATGTGACCAACTCCCTCTTAAGTTGTACTTCACAATGCACACTTTGATTCACTATCCCTTCAAAGTAGCTTTGACACGCTCTTATACCATGTTTTTTTTCCACGATACTAGTGTCTAGGATAGAATCTTACATCAATAACGCTACCAAACTAAGTATCACAACAAGTCTACTTTGCACAATGAAACAATATAAAATAGTAAATCTACCAATGCAAAAAAAATACACAACTTTTTTACACAATTTTGTACAATATCCCAATATTATCTATATTAATCCAACTAATATAATCTTGGTTATCCAATATTCCATCTAGCTAATCATAAGTTCATCTATCATCAACACACAGGGTCTTCATGGTCACTAGTTGCTCCTTCCTCCTTCAAGGCAACAACACTTCGAGATTTCTACCCACTGTTGTTCCTCATCTCTTTTGGATCTTGTCTTCCCACTATACTATTCCTGTGTTGCTCCAATGAAGGCTAACGTAGGGTAGGAGGGCTATCACCTATCACCATTGCATGTCACTTCTCCAATGATGAACATTGGCTAAATCAAGTCGTTCCTTTAGCTGACCAAACGTTGAGCTACAATAACCTCTTCTAGTAGCCTCCTTAGTCCACCAAGGAGCTATTTAGGCTACAGAATCTCTGCCCAGCTCGCAGTTATCTAAATTCATTTTTTTCAATTTCTCTAGGGATACTTTGGACACCTACTTGTTTCACTCCACCAACCACAAGCTGTCCAACACAAAAACCAAACAACCTTGTCCAAATTGGATAGCTCATCCAATAGAAAAACAACAAATCAAGAAGGCTAAATATACATTGTTTAACAAAGATATTTTTCCCTTCTTGACATAGGCTCCTATGCTTGCAATGTGAGATTTTCAGCCCTCTTAGAGCTGACCATAGCTACTATTACAACCCCAAAATCATGGCCAAAACACCTTGTTGAGGTTCTCCCTTGAATTTTCTCTAACTTGCTACTACTTAGCGTTTGATAGGAAGTTCTTCAAGCCCTTTTAATGACCTCGAACTAGCCAAGAATTACCATAGTCTGAACGGCAACAAATGTGTTTCCTATAAAAGAGAGAACACACTCAGAAAACATAAGAGAATTGCCTAGAAATTATCCTCCTCCATGCAGCTACCTTCTCCACAAACTTGACCTATTGTCACAAGAAACTAGGGCACAAAATAACGCTCTCTCTCTCCTTCGCTAGGGCTAGAAGTATGCGGTTGCCTTAGAGGTAATTATCTTTTGTTGTTGTGCTCTTTGGATGTGTCTTTTGCTCCAACATTCACCTTATATTTATACCAAACATAAGGGTTTCAACATATGTGCTCTTGTGGGCTTGAAAAATCATCAAGTGACATAAAATACTCTAGTCGACTTGACCGATTTTTGTACGAACCCAACAACCACAAAGAAAGTTCAAAGTATCCACATATACAACTCGAATTTGAGTGATTCTCATTGCTCCCGATTGATCTTGGGGTCCTTTATCATCTCAAATCATTCCATGCACAAAACT
>Ga0115844_100126_pt3 | contig 12842 bp, 18 predicted proteins | sample InSIn1gowninarea_FD_83858 | JGI IMG/M metagenome (GOLD analysis project Ga0115844, IMG submission 83858) | reverse complement strand
GTGTTTTATTGTACACTGGGTGTATGTGTATTTACTGTGTGGTGGTGTACACTGAATGTAAGCGTATGTATTATGTTGTGTTGTACACTAGGTATAGGTGTATGTGTCCCATCACTGTGGTTTTATATATTTTTACATGGATTTTTAACCAGGGCTATTACAGAACCCTCCCCCTTGGGGGAACACCGTCCTCGGTGTTTAACAACACCTATAACCACAAGATTGCTGTAAGAAAAATATACTGCTGATGGAGCTTTATAATTTAGCTCATTGCAGTATTTACAATGACCATTACTGAAACATGGCAAACATAGCATTTAATGGATATTTATAACGCAACTCATTACAATATTTACAATAATAACCACATATACACACATACACATTTGCTTCAACCGGTAAACAACCATACTATTTGTGGATCTTTATAAAGCAGCTTGATACAATATTTACATAATATACACATATACACATATGCACATTTTCTCAACTAACAAATAAAAGGATATGATGCCTGCATCTGCAAAAAGGGAATCCAGAGGCTCACACCTCCACCCTCAAAGTAATACCAGAATTCACCTCCTTCCCAAGAAGTCTAGAATCCAATGCAAGGTCAAATTGGCATCCAATGTCCAACATTATAATCCTTCGACACTTATCCTCTCAGTGAACAATTACTGGCTCATTGTTCCAAGGCACATTCCCAATGTGCATATGATTCCATCTAGCAATGCTAATGACTAAACAAATCCATCCCTGACCTTTCCTTCTCTGCTACATAGTCCCTCGGGCAATCCAGTCTCCCCATTCCGTGTAGTCACACACCTTCCAAGTTCCGCTGGCACTCCCATCCCGAGCAATCCATCCCTTGGAAAGGCTTCCTCGCACTGGAAGATACAAAAACCAAGGCATATCACTACCTTAAAACCATCATACCAGTCATAAAATGCTCATGGAAATCAGTGGACACTATTGGGTACTAATGTCCCACAATGCCCCTACTCCTGAAGTGCTTTACCAACATACTTTTGCATGTTCCAATTCCTTTCGCTGTTGTTACTAATTCTTGTAGTTAGTTTCAACCACCTAATCGGGAATTTCCATGCTTCCTGTACCAAGCACATAACTTCCATTAGATTCAAAATAAATTGAAATAAATTCATATCATACCTCATTGGTAGCTCATCAATAAGGTACACTTGCAATCCTGTTTACTTCCTGTCACAACAAGTCAAACTAATTGTTTGATGAAATCATCATAAATAAACATATCACATACGGTGAGCTTAAAACATAACAATCGCAGATTGAAATCATAAATCACATGTAACCATCATAAACGAGAATCATAAATCACATGCATAATAAAACTAAAATAAAATATTGATACTTATCTTTTAATCAATCCTTAGCTTCTACCTATGCATTTATTCCGTACTCACTCTGGATCAGTTGCCGCACTTGACAAACACCCAGTGCCTTCTCGTCAACCATGTGCACATACATGTAGTGTGCATCATACACATACAACTACCCACGATACACAACACCATGCAATACATGCACCTACACCTGACATGCCACACATACACCTATACCTAGTGTACAACACAACATAATACATACGCTTACATTCAGTGTACACCACCACACAGTAAATACACATACACCCAGTGTACAATAAAACACAATACATGCGCCTACACCCGGTGTACACCACCACACAGTACATACACCTACACCCAGTGTACAATACAACACAATACATGCGCCTACACCCGGTGTACACCACCACACAATACATACACCTACACCCGACGTACAACACAATACGTACATCTATACCCGATGTACAACAAAATACATATATGTACACAACGTACAACACAATGAATACACATGTCACTATGTCACGTCTGCACAATGCACATACATAGTACCACATGTACGCACAAAACATGTACAACATACACATAATACCACATGTATGCCAGTACCACATGTACAACGTGTACACAGTACCACCTATACACAACACCACCTGCACAAAGTGTACACAACATCAAATGTACAACATGTACACAGTACCACCTATACACAACACCACCTGCAAAAAGTGTACACAACATCACATGTACACGACACCACCTACTCAACGTGTACACAATGCCACATGTACATAATGTCAACTGTACAACGTGTATATAATGCAGGGCCTACACAACACCACATGCACGACATGTACACGACACCACATGTACACAAAGCCATATGCACGATATGTACACAACACCACTTGCACACAACACCATATGTACAACATGTACATGACACCACATGCTCACAACACCACTTGTACAATCATGCACACAACACCACTTGTACAATCATGCACACAACACCATTTGTACATAACACCAAATGTACAACATGAACACAACACCAAATGTACATAACATTGCATATAAAGCATGTAAATAGCACCCGATGTACACAACATTGCATATCCAGCATGAAAACAACACCATATGCACAAAACACCGCATATCCATCAAGTACATAGCACAATCCACACCCAACAGTGCATATGCAATATTCACACAACACTATCTATACCACCCTGTACATAACATTGCATAAACAACATGTACAAACTATATATACACAACACCGCATGCACACAACATCACAAATGCAACATGTACACCATATACAACATATGCATAACAATAGTACCACACATCCAAAAACACACTGTCTCTACCAAGAAACCTTGCTTCCAGTGTCTTACCCATGCTTGTCCCAGCATGGCACAGACCACACTGCTTTTATTTCGTTGATGTTTCCTTCCGTGTAGCCTGTCCATAACATATACATAATACAATCATATAATATTAACTCACAACCACAAGATACTGAGCTCATAGATTTTTCAGGCCTACTCTTCCCAACTGATTCCTCGTAAGACCATGAACCTCTTCAATCCCTTCACTTGCATAAGCAATCATTCCTCCACAAGAATGATCCCTGACAACCCTGTCAGGCAGTGACATAGATACATGGATACATACATACATATACATAAACATTAGCATAAAACAACCATGATCCTGTTAGACAACGACATACATACACACATATATACATATAGACATTAGCATTAAACAACCATGATCCATGAAAACCCTGTCAGACACGACATACATACATACATGTATACATATATAATCATCAACATAATCATGATCATAACATAATTACTAGATATCATAAGGTCAAGGTTAAGAGCACCCCCTTTATCTGTTCACACCTTGCACAACATTGAGAACAACAGTTCCCAACGTAGCCAAGGCATATGACACCTCAAATCCATTCACCTTACCTTTCTTGATTACCTTTCCCATGACTGTCATGCCATCGTCCATTTACACTAATGAACCCAACTAGTCCAACTAGCTATCACACTCTTGCCTTCAATTGCCCTTATACATGCACAAAGCTTCATCTAGGTCTCACCTTACATATCGAGTACCACATAGATCTCTCCAAACTCCATTAACTTTCCTCTTTCCCAAACCAAATCCCAAGATTCAAAACATAAAAGGCAAACATGAGAGAAACAAGAAGAAAACCATGAAAACCAATGACAATACGACACCATAAACAAAGTGGCATGATCATGCACTAGAAATAACCAAACTACAAATCAAGCGTCAACAAATCATTAAAGATCAAAAGCACAAGACTAACAACAGACAAAATGACTCAATCCCCATGGTTCCTAGGGATTCCAAAGGAAAGCTCAACCTGAGCCTTCTTCAAGATTTCATGGTTGTCTCTTTGCCCTGCAATCCCCTGCATGATATTGCCATGAACACATAACTGACAATGCATAAATAAACATAACAATACATTGGTTACCTTACCTTGTTGTGCCAAACACGTTGCTTGCAATTGAACACATCCACGACATCTCTCAAGGGACTCCAATTCCCTTGACAAATCCACCTATAACTAGAGACTAGCTAATATACCTATCAAGTATATGTTCATGAATTTAGCACATATCCATATAATGTCAAACAAGATTAAGGTTAAGAAGATTTCCTATATGCAAGGCACTCATTCATTTGGAATTAGGGTTCCCAAACATAGACAAAGGAATTCTTGTCCAATTCCTTTCTTTTACCTTTTTACCTTGTTGTAATTGAGACTTACTATGTACTGTCACATCACCCAATTGCTAGTTATATAATCACATCAGTTGTTACCTTGTCACGCTAATACCAAGCATGTTTCCATGCAACTGCTCACACATGTCTATCACATGTTTCACAAATCAAGGCATCATATTTACTAATTTTAAGTCAACCTTTACCAAGGCTAACAATCATGTCATTGTCCATAGTCAACTCATAGTCATCTGACATAATGCTACAATTGTCACCTACTTCACTCAAGTACATATCAACTATCTCAACACATATGTATTAGTACAATCATCTTAAAACAAGATCATTAGAACACATACTCATACTATGCAATTCATCAAACATTCAACTAACTTGCAAACATACCATGTTAAATAAATCAACTAGACGACATAATAGACACCGAACACTCAAACACCAAATAGACGTCATAATCAAATAATTAAGCACAAAGTAGACAACATAAGCAATTTGATACCTTAATGTATCTCAGGGGAGGCAATCTTGTCTGCACAATCAGTCCAGATTATCATGAATCAACTCAAACAGAAATAAGGTCACGATATCCATAATAGTCACTAGCTAACATGCCCACATCATAAACTCATAAACAATTATCATTCTTACATAATGATAACATTTGCACAGTCAGTCTAGATTAGTATGACATAATATCACAACATATTAGCTCATACCTGAATGTCATAACCTTGACCATTTACATAGACTAATCCAAATTATTATGATACACATAACATGAAGATCTTAATGTAATAACCATAATCATCAAGTTATCTATCATAAAACAACAATAGCAATGCATACAACCACATGTTACTATCATTCATGACTATCTGACACATGTGCATACAACTACACTAACCGACTAGCATCTATCATGTATGTAACCATAACATCAATAGAATGAAAGGCATACACATAACCATAATTCATCTAACAATCCTTAACTTACATACCTGCATGCCCAACATACAAACCTGTATGATGACATGCTCTTTCCTTGAGCTCCAATGTTGCAACTTCACTTTAATGATCTGCATATCCTTCTCTATCTCTGCCAACATATCAACATCATAACAAACCAATATCATCATGATGAGCTAATTGTATACAACGAATTCACATTGCATGTTTGACCTACTAAACATACATAACCATAACCATGACAATGCATGCATATAGACACCTACATGCATAACAATGCATATACACCCATACACTCATGATGACACATCCCACAACAACACCATCAACCTTCACATGGAAACATCACTACCACGATGATCAACACCATGCAAATGCAACAAGCACATGGACTACAAGCATAAGGAACACATATGCACCTGACATGAATGCATGACTAACACACCGCCCATCCGGTCCAAGTGTTGAACCATGCTCTAGTACCACTCTGTAACACCTTCCTCCCACATCTACACAAGAAACTGACCAACCGGGGTAAACATGCGACGAGAGGCCACTAAGATATGATTCAACCTCCTAAGTCACGTTAAGGAAGTGGAACCAACGAAAAGACACCATACAGACATTCAAAATCAGCATTAGGACCCTCAGGAACCAATCCAACCTTTCTAGCAACCAACCCCTGGGTCCCACTGAGATTTTGGACCACTTGACCTTTGGACGCTCTCATGCTATGGGCATGCCAGCATCCAGGGATCTCTGTACGCTCTCATAGGCTTGCAAGCCAACATCTAACGACTATTTTGCATAGTGTTATGCCAACGTCCTTGGGATTTGAGCCACTTTTTTAGGCCCAGAGCTCAGGTCACTGCCTAAAATTGAATGACATCTTCAAAATAGTAAAATAACAGAGGAATGATAGTACAAATGCAATCACTTGAATAAGACCTTGATTGGACCCCTACTAGCCATGACAAACATTTTGTCAAACATATCACGAATATGTAATCTACAGGTGTAAATAACAGATCCAAGCATATGGGTCTCATACTTAGTTGAGAATCGCTAAGAAACCTTGATGCCTCAACACATCAATTACCATTCCATCCATTAGGTCATAGATACATTTTTCATTCATTTACAAGTAAAGATATGATGAGAGCCATACATACAAACTGTCATAAAACATATATATAACCAACATAATAGCAACAAAAATACCAATGAAATCAAAACCTTATAAACCACATATAACCAATATAATACTCATAGAATTACAATGAGAAATAACCTAATATTGATGATGCAAAATCCAAACCCAGGATTGGACTTCCATGTTCCACCCGACCATATAATGGCTAAGCCAAATCTCTCTTAAACCATTCACCCCCGTGCCATATTCTAAGCATGAATGTGGGATCTCATAGAACATATAAATAAAAAACCATCTAGGGCTTCAAGAGGCCATCCAATTGAACCCATCAAACAATGATTCCACCTCATGGCCAGACATCACAAAACCATCATCAGATTGGTCTTTATCCAAGCCTTCAAGGGCTTCAGAGCATTTGTCCAACCAAGGCTTCTAGGACTAGTAACTCAACCCACAACTTTTATCGGGCTTCCAGAGAATTTGTCCAACTAGGGATTCTAGGACTAGTAACTCAAACCACCAAGGGAATTCACCTTTGTCCACAATTGTCAAAAATCCTCATGGAACTAGGGTTTTATGAATTTTGCTTCATTGACCTAAATCCCCTATAAATATTCATAATATACCAAAATAAATTTTCTATGATACGAATATTATTTGTAAACTATCATGTATATTTCATTGGAAAGTTCACCAAAACAAATCTAATAAAATTATACTTAAAATCTAAAATCTACACTATGAGGGTTTATTTCTCTCTAGATTTCTAGATTTGTACATTGTTGTGTATTGTGTATGCGTGAAAATTATAATTATGAAAAAAATAGAGAATAGAGAAACAAAAACTCACAACCCACTATTTGACACCAGATATAACCTGGGAAACCCTTTCAAGAGAAAACCCATCTAGAAGGTGAGGTTGCTTTTCTCTCTTTCTTTGAATAGAAAATGGCCACATGTACAAAGAAAAAATGGAAAAAAATTCACTTGAAAAGAATAAAACTCCTTTTCCTCATAATGGCTCGATTATAACACAACCTGATATCCTACGAGTGGCTAGATTTTATTTCCTCAACTCTAAAATATATTTACAATATGGACTCTTCTAGAGTCTTATTCATCATGTTCTTGTGGCTAGCCCCTTTTCCTTAAGTTATGGGGCTGACATGGCATCCTCTCAAATTATGGTGGACAAAAGAGGAAGGTCAACTTTTGAGTGGCATAACTTTTACATACATACTCTGATTGAAGTGATTCTTATGTCATTGGAAAGGTCTCTATGTGTAGAATAAGAAACAAGGTTGTGGTGGTAAACTAACAAATTTCTACCCCCAAAAAATGTCATTTTCTACCTAAAAATGTTCCTAGAATGTTTCAAACCCTAATTTGCTAAATTGGATTTCGCCAATAAAAATGGTCCTATGTGTTGATTTCTCCACTTTTTCAACTCCAAAAACATTGAGATGGATTAAAAACAATATAACGATCCAATCCAAATCACACCTCCCCATTTTAGGAGGCTTTTGGTCCCCAAAAACTTCTACTGAATAAGGTGAGGAACTTTTCCCTCCACCTTCTCTTGGGGATACAATTTAGCTTTGCTTGGAAGTTGTTCTTTCAACCTAATCTGCCAAGTTCATGCTACACTTGTCTCATAGTTATGGACCTCATCTGCAAAATCGTATCTTCTGACAACTCTACTTAAGTATCTGGCACCAAATCCTCTACCAAAAGTAGGACTTGTTCCTCTTCCTAATCTAACATGGAAGGATCATAATGTTTAGAATTCTCTACATTAACAAATAAGTAAATACACATGTGTGGGGGTATAATGAGTGTATAGGTGTTATCTCCCACCTTTTCTAGTATCTCAAAGGGACCATACTGTACAGCCTATATTTTCTTTCCAGGACCTTATAACCTCTCCTTGTTAATACATAATCATACTCTATTTCCCACCTTGAATGACTTCTTTGTTTTGTGTTCATCATCCTTGGCCGTATATTTTTCCTATGACTTATATAGTGTCTCTTGTACCTGTATATGGATCTTATTGATCTTCTCAACAATTTTTTCAGTCCTCAAGGAATTCCTTGTAAGATCCTCCCTTATTCCTCCTTGTTGTCCATATCTAATATCCAAAGGTGAAGGCGAAAAATATCCAAAACAAGTTTAAAATGGGGACTTACCAGTAGTGTGGACTACTTTTTATAAAAGTGTTGTTTATATACCATATTTTCGTCGCAAGACTTCAAATGCTTCAGATTATAACCCCTCAAAAGTTGCACCAAAGTTGACTATTTTTATCCACCCTGTAATAGCCCTAGTTAAAAATCCATTTAAAAATATAAAAGACCATGGTGATGGGACACGTATTCCAAGCTGAATTTGGGAAAAACATCCTAGTGCATGTTCATTTGGTTTATTATGGCTAAGGAAATTGGCAAAGGCAATGGAAAAGGATTCGGAAAGGCATGAGGCATTATTTGGCATTTTATTTATGAAAATAATGGAAATTATGAGAAAAGGAAGGTGAAAGGTCATAGGTTGCATGTGAGGAGGAAAATGAAGGAAAATAATGGAAAATGAAGAAAATAGAGGTCTCATTCATAAAAAGCTTTCTGAGGATAAATTGATAAGCTTTTGTTGGTTCAGTTTTGGAGCTCTCTCATTATTCTTTTTCTCTCTCATACTTTTGGTACTTAGAGTTTTCTTGGAGAACTCTTGGAGGGTGTGGCATACTTGAATTTTGGAGCAAGAAGGAAAAGGAAGAGAAGGAAAGTACAAGCGGACATGGGGATCAACAACTACAACAAGATTTTCTTGCAGGTACCTTGTTGCATGTATGTTTACTCACTTAGTTTTTCCATGCATGGAATATGCATGTGGATTATTGGTCATGATATGTCACTAGTGTGGAGGATTGCCTAGATTAACAGTGGATTTCCTAGCCTTGCGATTTCCTATATAGCCATGGAGACTGTGGGTTTATTTCCTTATTTTGTTTTAGTTGGTTCTCATGTTTTCTTAGCTTGGGTTGAGTTACTAGTTCCTAGAGCCTTGGTTGGACAAATTCTCTGGAGCCCTGTAACAGCTTGGGTTGAGTTACTAGTCCCATAGCCTTGGTTGGAAAAACGATCTGGAGACCTTGGTGGGTTGGGTTACTATTCCTAGAGCCTTGGTTGGACAAACACTCTGGAGCCCGGTGGAAGATGTGGGTTGAGTTACAAGACCTAGAGTCTTGGTTGGAGAAAACACTCATGTGGAAGGCTTGGATAGATACCAATCTGATGATGGTTTTGTTATGTCCAACTGTGAGGTGGAATCATCATTTGATGGATTGAGGTGGTTGGCCTCTAGAAGCCCTAAATTTTTTTGGATTGATGTGTTCTATGAGATCCCACATTCATGCTTGGAATATGGCACATGGGTGAATGGATGAAGAGAGACTTGGATCAGCCATTATATGGTTGGGCGGATTGTGGAAGTCCCATCTCGGGTTTGGATTTTGCATTATCAATATGAGGTTAATTTTCCTTGTATTTCTATAAGTATTATATTGGTTTATATGTGAATCATATGGTTGTGATTTCATTGGTATTTTTGATCCTATTATGCTAGTTATATATGTGTTTTATGATAGTAGCTATGTATGGCTCTCATCACGTTTTTACTTGTAAATAGACGAATAATGTGTCTATGACCTAATGGATGAAATGGAAGTTGATGTGTTGAGGCATAAATGTTTCTTAGCAATTCTCAACTAAGTATGAGACCCCTATACTCAAATTTGTTATTTACACCTGTAGATTACATATTCATGATATGTTTGACAAAATCCTTGCCATGGCTAATAGGGGTCTATTCAAGGTCTCATTCAAGTGATTACATTTATACTATCATTTCCCTGTTATTTTACTATTATGAAGATATCATTCAATTCTAGGAAGTGACCTAGGCTCTGGTCCTAAAAAATTGGCTTAAGTCTCGATGATGTTGGCATAATGTTGTGCAAAATAGTCCTTGGATGCGGGCTTGCAGGCTTGTGAGAGCATCCAGAGGTCAAGTGGTCCAAAATCTTAGTGGGACCCAGGGACTGGTTGGTAGAAAGGTTAGATTGGTTCTTGAGGGTCCTAATGCTAATGTTGAATGTCTATATGGTGTGTTTCTGTCTATTCCACTTCCTTAACGTGACTTAGGAGGTCGAATGATATCATAGTGGAATCTTGTTGCATATTTACCTTGGCTAACCGGTTGCTTGGGTAGAGGTGGGAGGAGGGTATTACATTTAGGCCATCCCCAGAAGTGGAGGTATAAGGTGTCATTTTGTATTTTCTTGTAATTTTCTTTCACTGCCAATTAATGAAAGCGTTCTCCCCATATTGAGTAGGGACCGAAGATGTATCCAACACTAGGTGAACTCTGTTATCCAGTTGTTTTGTGCCTTTGATCTCATGGTTGCATTTCATTTCCACTTATTTTATGTGTTTATGTTACTTGGTTACATGCTCTTTAAAATGCAATTTTGTTTGCATCCTTGTAGTAAAATATCTAGATCAAGTAGAGAATATTATATTATTCTTGAAACCAAGAGAAGATCATTATTTGCATCAATCTCAAGCTTGTTTTTGTGACCAACACATGACATAATTTATTAGTTTATTTTATACTTTATTGTTTCATGTTCTCTCTATGATCTGCAAGTTTCAATGAATCAATTTCGAGAGGGCCACAAAAGTATCTTGAGCTCATCATAGTGTAACCTGTGAATTAGGAAAACATTGATTTTTTTTTTAGTTTGTAGTCATATGCATGAAAAATTTTACATGGATATGGTAGATGCACACATTGATGATATGTGAGGGTTTTGAGACTCAAATATGACTTAGAGAAATAATTCGCCATTGAGACTTGTGAATGGGGCCAATTTATGCTATAGGCTGAAATTTAACATTTCTATGGTAGATGCATGCATTGAAGGTGTGGGAGGGTTTCACAACTCAAATACAACTCACAGGAAAAAATAAAAATCAAGGGATATCACCCAAATTTCACCATTGTGCTTCACCGTGAACAAGGAGAAGGAAGTATTTGCAGAGATTTGTCAAATATGAAAGTTTTATCAATTGATTTTATACTTTATTGTTTTCATTCTCTCTATTAATTATATGCAAGTTTCAATGAATCAATTTCGAGAGGGCCACAAAGATTCTTATGCTCACTGTGGTGTGATATGTACTAAATGGGGCACACGTTGAAATTGTCTTAGTTTGTGCTTGTATACGCTGAAATTTGACATGGATATGGTAGATGCATGCATTGATGGTATGGCAGGGTTTCAAGGCTCAAATATGACTCACATAAAGAATTCACTGTTGTGACCAATGAATGGGGCCAACATTGGAAATTTTTCTATTTGTGTTCGTACATATCAAAATTTGACATGACTATAGTAGATGCATGCATTAAAGGTGTAGGAGGGTTTCGAGACTCAAATACGACTCACATAAATAATTTGACAATCAAGGAAGATCACCCATATTTCTCCATTGTGCTTCACTATGAACAAGGAGAAATAAGTATTTGCAGAGATTTGTCAAAATTGAAAGTGTTATCAGTTGATTATATAATCTATTGTTTTGCATTCTTTTTGTTAATTATCTGTAATTTTTAGTAAATCAATTTCGAGAGGATTGTAAAAGTCTCTCGAGCTCACCATAGTGTGACCTGTACTAAATGGGGCCAACATTTATTTTCTTTAGTTTGTGCTTGTATGCACTAAAATTTGACATGGATATTGTATATGCATGCTATTATCGGGAAATCTAGTGTCCACTCGGAGCTGCTAGTCCCACTAAGACTGGTAGCTATCTTAGAAACAAACAAACTAAAACTACTTTTGCTTTCCTTTATGGGAAGTAGATAAGATGGGAACAAAGGACACCAACCTCAGTATTGCACTTAGTTCCTTGCTTGGTTCCTCTCCCTTCTGACAGATCCTTGTCGCTTTGTCTTCATCTACCCAACTTCAAAAGAGCACCTGTGGGATCAAAGTAGCATAATACTATCGAAGAACAGAGATCTAAAATCATAAACAATATAGGACCATATATATATTGACCACACAAATGCATATATCATCAAACACACAAGAATGTGGATGAAAACTTGAATAGCTTTATCAATATCAAGAATAGCAAAGAGGATTACAACCAATTGTTCTAACCCAACGTCATCCTCCTAGCATGAAAGCCCTTCTTCACCTCATGAAAAGCTTAGATCACCCAACACTATGATATTCACCAAGAAACCAACACCACTTCCTTACAAGATACAAAATTATAGCCCCCGGATCTCTAGGATGAGGGATCCATATATAGATTATTGCAGGGGTGAGTCAGCTTCTGGGATTTTGATTAGTGTCCTCTCTCTAATAGTTCTTGATTCCACTTGGAGATTGATGATCTCTTATTCATTCCTGGGCAAATTTAGAGAGGCAAGTGTCATAGGAGAAGTTGTTGGAAGATTCCATG
>Ga0115844_100348_pt1 | contig 12866 bp, 12 predicted proteins | sample InSIn1gowninarea_FD_83858 | JGI IMG/M metagenome (GOLD analysis project Ga0115844, IMG submission 83858) | reverse complement strand
TTTGAGAGGGCAGCAGCATGGAGTTGAGCTAGTCTATCAGCCAAGGTTTTGGAGTCTTCTTCTATTGAGGGTTCAGGTGATGGGTATGATTCTTGAACAACTATTTTCCCTTTATCCTTTTTCTGTTTCTTAGTTCTGTTTCCCTCTTCCTTTCCTTCTTGAGCAATTTCTTGAGCAGTTTCTTGAGCAGTTTCTACAGTAGGAGGTTCTTGGGCTGCAACATCTTTTCCTCTTCTCCTACTTCTTTTTGGTATCCTAGGGGAACTGCTAGAGGCTTCAGTTACCTCTTGGAAATGGTTTCTAATTAGAAACTTTTCCCATGTATCCTTGTTACTTTTCAACTGATCTTCAATCAAAATCCTAATGAGTCCATGATGATATAAGTGGGGTTCAATATTTCCTACATGCTTTTGGACAGTGGAACTCATCTTCTTTAGGCTAGCTAACAGAAAGTAGGGTAAGTTGAGGGCATGATCTTCCATGAAATTCATCATAATTCTTGCATGGTACATATACATAGTGCCAAAGCGGCCCTCACATGTGACAAACTTTTGAACAAGCAATAACAATGCAGTCCACTCTTCCTTAATTACATGCACAGGAATCCCCTTAGTGAATATTGAAGTGTCCATACCTGGATTCTTGAGCATGTTTTTCCATTCTTGATCTTCCACTACTCTGTTCTTGAACCATCGTTCTCCTTTCTGAGGTAAACCGGTTGCTGTGGCTAAGGTGGTCTCTGTTATTGTGAACTGCAGGTCTCCTACTTCCACGGTATTTCCATTGAAGGACCGGGCAAATGCCTTCATTACCTCTTTATTATACCCTTTGAATTTTTGGATTAACTTTAACCATTTTGCTTTCTGTAATGCCTCCTTTGTCTGTGGGTACCCTTCTAAATATTTCGAACCCTCAGGTTCTGCTCTAAGCAGTTTCCCCATCTTCGGCTCTCAACTTCGGCTGAAGCTTTGACTACGTGTGAATGCTCGAGGAGGATGCTCACGGGAAAAACGGGTGGATTACGGCTGGAAGTGATGTAGCCGTAACGTAATGGAAGGTGTAGTGCAGAACTGTAATCGGGGTTTGAACAGAGACGTGGAGTTTGCAGCGGAAACGAGAGTAGAAATGGTGTGAGTGAGAGAGTAGAAGACAACACGAAAAATGAGTTTATACATGCGGGAAATGGAGTGATAAGTAGATGAAATAATGGCCGAATCCTTAAGCGTCGGGTGGCTTACGCACACTTGGCTGCGGAAATAATGGTAAGAAGAGCCGTAGTACACTGGGATACGTCACAGAGGTACGGTTAGTAATGGAGGAGCAGCCCCATCTCCAGTTTTGAATTAATGATGATTAGGGGGCCGTTAAGAAAGGTATGAGGTGGATTAGGCATTATCATGGACGAGGAGTGGGATGATCTTGCCAAATCATTGCATTAAGTGACTCTTACCACGATTTAACAACTATGCATAAATGACATTAATTTGTTGTTTGGAAAAGATTTGGAACATACCTTCATAAGCTTCCATTTATTGATCCAGTTGTTGATTAAGGTGGCTAACCCTTTATTGGTTTCTGACCTTGCAGGTGCTTTATATCCTTGCTGCCCTTTGGTGATGATGATACCTCTGACTGTGATTTTTTCTTTTTCAAAACAGAGTGGTCTTGGTTGCAGAGACAGAGTGTGCTGGCTGCGGAAATCGTTGCCGGCTGCGGAAACTGGTGCGAGCTGCGGAAACGGTTTCCAGCTGCGGAAACTGAAAAAGGATAAAGGGAAAATAGTTGTTCAAGAATCATACCCATCACCTGAACCCTCAATAGAAGAAGACTCCAAAACCTTGGCTGATAGACTAGCTCAACTCCATGCTGCTGCCCTCTCAAAGAAGAAACAGAAAGAAAAACAGAGTATCCAACAAAAGCAAAAGAGCACTAGTGCCCAAGTAAGAAGAAGAGTAGACTTAAAGGAAAAATGAGGGTGACTAAAGATAAACAACCACATTTCATTGATTTGGGAGAAGGTACACCTGAAAAGGCTGCCACTCAACTTGATCTTGAATCAAGTCCCCCACGTGTTGAGTCCACTCCTCCACGTGAAGAAAGTCCATTTCAGCCAGAGCCTCAAACAGAATTTGAATTTGAACAGAGTCCAAGAAGAACACCTGACATTGACCCTGACCAGCAGGAGGTATACAATTATTTGGAGACCTTGGAGCAATCAGTTGCGGGTCCAAGCACTATATTGCCTCTTGACCAACAGGTCCAGTCTCTAAAACAAGAGGTGTTTGAGTTAGAAGTCTTGAACCGGCATATTAAACAAGAAAACGAGGCATTGAAAGAACAAAGCAAGGTGGACAAAATTGTCCATGACAATACCATGCTTCACTTGGGACTCTGGAAGAAAAAGAATAGAAAATTAAAGAGAAAATGTAAGAAGCTGAGCAGGGCCTTGATCAATTTGAAATTCAGGTGTTTAGTCAGAAAACCAAGGACAATTTTTGCAGCAAGAAGAAAGAGGAGAAGGCTGGATGTCTTGGCAGAGGCATCTGAACATATGGATTGAAAAATAATGACAAAGTTTTGGTTGCATGAGGACATGCAACACCTTCACAGTGGGGGTATGTTGAGCCTCAAACCTGCACTCATTTACCCATCCTCTCAGCCTCCTTGTCCTACTTATTTCCTTATTTTGCCATCATTTCCTTCATCAACTTGTTCAATTCATTGTATTATAGGACTTTTTACATGATTTGTTAATTGTGCTAATGACTGTTGTTGGTTTAGATTTTTGGTTCAAAATGCTGCGTTTCCGCAGCTCACACAGGGTTTCCGCAGCTGATCCCGGTTTCCGCAGTCGTTTTCTTAATTGCTATGTTCCAAGTGTCCTCCAGGGAAAAGAGCCACATGGGTAAGTTTGTAGGACCGAGTACATGGTGTGTGTCTTGCCAGCTCATCCAAACCGGTCGTCTAAACCCATGGTCAACGTGGGGGCAACTCCGGTCAAACTGCAAGTTATTGATGGTGGCACGGCTCTGCGTGTTCAGTTTGGAGCACATAAATTACAGTTGGCCTCTTCCTCAGCCACGAGGACCGTGGGGAACAAGGATCCAACAGCAGATTGATAACCCATGACGACTGTTGCCTAAATCCGTGGACGGTGCTAGATTACGTGTCTTTTCACAGCTGCTAGAATAGCCAGTTTACGCTAAGATTAGTTTGCTTTCTCTATTATAAATAAAGCGTTTCTACACGCTAGATAGTTAGTCTGTTAGCTGTTATAATCATTTTGTAAAACTTTGTTGAAGACCTATTTTATAAAGCGTTTTACGCTCCCCACTGTAATTTTTATATGTGCTGTTAATACATGAGAAGACAGTTCTGTTTCTGAGTGTGTAACTGATCTTTTGGATTGGCTGAAGTAGATGGAGGGCCCCTGTCTACTACAGCCACTGTACAGTAGATTTTAATTTATTTTCTAGCATTTATTTTTCTGATTTTCATGTATATTAATGTACAGTTTGAATTACTGCATTTTATTTTCTTTTAACATGTATATTATTGTACAGTTTGAATTATGCTGATTTACATTTCCGTACTTTTCATGACTGATCAGTGTGTTTTTGCAGATTTATTAGGAGCCCGGGACAGTGTTGTTTCTTCTCTTTTTACCACTAGTGGCATTTGAGATCGTCTTATCTAGACTGCTGACCTTTACTTTGATTTTTATTAGTTTCATTGCTTTAGTTTGCTTTAGTGAGATTTGTCAAGTTGCTAATCTTTTGATGGTTCTTTTTATCATAATCCACTAACTTTCTTGGAGCCAAAACATCACTTAATGCAGCTTGGTTTATTTTGTTTTTAGACTCACATTGCTAACTTGCTCATAACTCTTTCTTACGTGATCAATCCGGCTGAAGGCAGAAAGGTTAAGGAAAATTAAGTAGTGTGATTTGTCACCTAGATTTTACATTGCTTTAGATTTAATGGAAGAGTTAAAGTAGTGTTCTTGCTTTTAATTGAGCTAATGTAGATGTCATTCTCATTTCTATTTTCATCAGCAGTAGAGGTACTGGGCCATTGCCATTGGTCTTTTATTTGATGCTTTTACTTTCGTTTAAAGCTTTGATTTCATTTCAGTTATTGTTCAAGCTTTCTTTTATACTCTTTAAGTTTCAAGAAGTCATTTAGAAATCGCTACAAACACACACATTCACTCACTTGTTTATATCTCCATCACATCACATTAGGAAGATAAATCAAAAACGAACTAAAAAGATAAAAACGACAAAAAGAACTAAGGAAAGGTTACTTAAGTACATATAGTACACCTCACTTCATCAGCTTACGAGCCCGGGGTTGACAATTTATGATAGCAATTTAGACAACACTAAATTGACCAAACACTGTTCTAAGGGAAAACTGTCTTGCACTTGTGATATAAGTAGATTTAACACTTGGAAACACAAAATTTATCACAAATCTTTATTCTGCAACCTCAAAACTGCCTACCCAGCCTACTTACCTAACATTTTTTCTTCTTTTTGTTTGGGTGCACTTGGACTAGCAAACCCAGATTTTCTTCTTTTCTTTTGGCTTTTCTCCTATCTAAATCTATCCTTATATCTTCCAGGGGCTCAGATTAAGTAGTTGAGCACCCTTGCTTCTCTACCTATTTAATGATATGCCAAGATTAAACAGTTTGGACAGATTTTTATTCTCTATCTCTAAAACAAGAAATTTAAACCTAGAGAAGCCAAGATTAAGCTGTTTGGCCTTCCCTTAACTGTAACAAAATTAGTGATTGCTTGGAAATATGGAACCTTTGCAGCATGGAAAGGATGAAGATATTTGGCACTTCCACAGTCAATCATGAAAAATGACACCTATTGGTATAGGAGGCTAACAGTGGCTCCACATGGGGATGGCTTTTCCTTGTGAAAAGTCAAGAACAGCAGGTCAGACTGCCTTATATTCAACTGTTGATGTATTCTGAAATTTCCCTTTGCTGGTCGCCTTATTTATATACATGACAGCACACTTGAGGAGCTTAGGGCCTTCTCTTCGGGCTTTAACTGCAGCAAGTTACTATCCAAACAAAAAACTGAAATCCTACCTACTTACTCTAATCAGCACTCTGTTTGCTGGTTAGGTGAAATGAAACAGCCAATGTAGCCATTTAAGCATTATATACATCAGTGAGCTCTGTTGCTTGTGCTTGTTGGTGTTCAAAATTGAGATCTTGCAATCAGATATAGTTGTGTTAACCTTTGAGAAGATAAGGAAATTGCTGATCTCCTTTGCTGAATCTAGAAACTGTACAAAAGGGTCCTGCAAACTATATACACAATTCTTGGGTGGAACTAAACAACTGTACAAATGCTTTGGATAGCTTTCATGCCTTGGCAATGGGAAATCACTATCAACTTGATTCTGACCTTTACAACCTGCTAATGGAGAAGAATTCTGATGTCCTCCATCACTTAACCTATCAGCCGATGGATTATACAGAACCTGGAATGATTCATGCAATTTATTACATACAGGTTCAGATGGAACCTGACAGATTTGCACTTGCTACTCCTCCTTCTCTTTAAATAATTCAGAAGACTCAAAACAAAGTGGCAGGGAAACAACTTGGACTTCTTGATCATATGTTGCTGCTTCCAATTTTTCTTCTACAATCTGATATTCAATGGCATTTTGGGACTGCAAAACTAGGGGTGATGAACTTTGAGAAAAGATTTGATTATCCTCTAGATGGTCAATATCAAAACTTGGTGACCTTTGACTTCTAACTGCATGATAGTTATCTTTTATAAACTGAAAAGATTCAAAACAAAATGGTAAAGTTCCTTCACTGGTTTCAAAATTTTCTGCACTTTCCTCCTCCACTACATAGCTGAAATGAACAAGCTGATCAATGAATTCAGGCTGCTAAACCTGAACTTTGCTTTCTCCCAAAATAGCTTCTGATTCCTCTGCAAGGTTAATTTGGATTTGAGGAGCATACTCATCATCATATTGATCATATTTAGGTAGACAACTGAAAGAAGAAAAGCAATTATATTCACATAGTAGATCAGGAGACTGCTCCTCCACATATTTCTCTATGAATATGTCATCTGATTTGGCAAACATTTGTTCGTGAATATCAACTCTTTCCTTCTGCAAAATAGATGTGTCCTGGTGCTCAAGACATTCAACTTTCATTGTGATAATCTGCATTATTTCCTCTGACTTCTTTAGCAAACTATCAAGTTTTTCCTCCTTCTCTGCTTTCCGCTTCTCTTCTCTAATCTTCAGATTCACCTCCACGTCCACTGCCATGTTCTGCATCTGTTCCATAGTGGATGGGCCTCTTTCTCTCAAATGAAATTCAATCTCTGGATCAAAATCTCTTGGATAATGCAGCAGAGCTAAATCAGGGGGAGGTCTTACATTTAATGGTATTGAATTATAGACTTGATTGAATCTGTCTGAAAATTGTTGAATTGTTTCATCTGGATGTCTTTTAAACTGATTATATTCTTCAATGAGCATGAGGAGATTAACTTTGATTATCCATCTATCAAGGAAGATTTTGAGAAACTGCTCAAGATTTGAGATGCTGGCCTCAGGCAAGGTCTTGAACCAAGTCCTAACTTTGCCTTGCAAATAAAGAGCGAAGAGCCTAATACTAACATCTCCATCATCTACTTCAAAAATGTTAAGATAATCTTCAAAAGCTTGGATATGCTTTTGGGCAGTGACACCATTCTCTCCATCAAATCTTGGGAGATACTTGGGATGATCGCTAGGAAAAGGATTGAGCGTGGGAGGCAAAATGAGTGGCTTATATCTATCAAGAACCTTATGAGGTATGGGAATATGTACAGGGATTGGATGATTGGTCTTGATTTTTGGTTCCTCCTTGACTGTATGATGATCTTCAAAAGATTTAGAAGACTGCTTTTCCAATGCGCAAGGAGACTTTTCATCAACATTTTTCAAAGGAAAATTATAAAAATTATCTCTACGATACAATATACATAGCAAAATCTTATGTATGAGAAAGAACATAATCTCTTGGACAATAATCCAGGTCAAAAGCCTGATCTTTTCATAGAGTTCTTTCGGGTTCATTTCTCTAGTGGAGTCTTGATTGTGAAAATGATGTGGAGTCGTCAGGTGGATGATTTAACCTTGGTGTGTCTGATCCCTGTCCACCGCCACAGATCAGATCTAAACGTGAAATAATTCTGAAGAAAAGGGGCACTTTCTCTAGGAAACAAGATTTTTTGAGATTTTTATGATTATTCTGATTTTTTTTTTTTGGATTTTTCAAAACAACTTTTATGATGATTTATTTGAGACAAGGAACTGATCAAGTATTTGGATTTTCAGTAATAAACAAATGATTCAGTTCCCCAGCGGAGTCGCCAATGATGTTATCACTTAGGTTGTTCCCTTTGACTCCTAAGGGAATACGGTCGAGGTAACCACAAACCATTCTTTGGATTGCAGGTCCTAGCCTACCTGCAATCAGAGAGGGCTCTCTTTTTAAATTTTAGCTTTGTTTTGGGGTGATTTTAGGCTAGTTATGATGTACATGTTTTGTTTTAAGTTTGGTTGGATGGATGGCGTTTTCAAACAGAGTTGGCATGCAAAGTGAGAAGTTCAGACCATTGGGCACGGAGTCAATGATTAAGGGCTGCTGGGTGTGATTTATTTGGTAAAAGAGGGGAATACAGAGCAGGATAGCTAAACATGGAACAATCTTCAAGCTGGAATAAAGATGAAATGGAAGTCAGGGAATGAAAGGCAATTAAGTATCTTTCATTATGCTAACAGAGGGAAGATGAGTGAATATTATCTAGGAGCAATTAAGAATTCCTAAACAGCATTCACAGATGAAAGAACTAGTGCAAGCATGAGCAATTAAGTATTCATATTCATGACTAATTCTGAAGAAAACATAGAAAATCACAGAAATTGAGCACAGAGTACATAGAAGTAAATTTTGGGTTATTCTTTCTTTCTGCAACCTAGAATATGATACTTAGATGATCTAAACACAAAGAAACTGAAAAAAAATAGAGAAAGACTTATTGATCCATGAGGAAGCACGAGAATTATGTAATATGTTCTTCAGCCATCAAACCAACAACCAACCAGTTCATAAGCATAACATTCTAGCAATCTTTGTTCAGAAGAGTTCTCAAGATTACAGCGCAAGTCCAGAATGACTTAATCAACCAACCAACCCTTATAACATAGCTTGGGGAGGTATTTATAAGAAAGAATATGTACAAACAAGATCTCTCAAAAAATCTGAGAAAATATCTAGGATTAACCTAACTTAAACTACAAGTAACACAAAAATATCTATCTTGAGCTGTGCTAGAGGCAGCTCGATCAAAACATGGCTTAAAGGCGTCATTTTTATCTATGTGCTGTCCATCTACAATAATTGTTCCTTGATCTTCGATCTGCTGCTCTTTAGTCGGCTCTGCTGCTCATTAACTCTGATCTGATTAGCTTTTAATAGCTTTAAACTCTGTACTGATACTCTTTGACTTTGCTAGGATCCTCTTTAATGTTCCTTTGATGTGGCTTTAATTCTCCACTGATATTCTTTAACTAATACTCTTTAACGCTTTGCTGATACACTTTTCGCTGAATCGCCCTTGCCTACCACTTTATTTGCAAAAATAGAGCTGCTACTGTCTTCTTTATTGCTTTCTACGGGCTTAGAAGGTTTATCGGCGCTGAATGATGTCAAAAAGAGGAGGACTGCCTGAAGGCAACTTTGCTAGAGGCTGCAAGCTCGCTATCTGGAGCTTTTCTAGATGGAAGAGGTCGAAAATCACTGAAAAATGCTATCTGATCCCTTTGCTTTTGGAGCGCGCAAAAGCGACGAGCAGAAACATATGAAAAAGCCTTTTTACCCCAAAAATGGGCCAAAACGACTTAACACGGGAAATTGATGTTTTACAGGGCAGGAGCAATCACTTTTGAAGAAAATGGGAATGATTAAAAGTGGGCCGTTGGATCTGGCAGGGGCAGATCCAACGGCTGCGAACAAATCGCAATATCGCATCGGCGGGGAGCGAGGGGACATGAATATATATGAAATATGTGTTATTGCGATGAGCGATATCGGTATCGCATTGGCGAAGACCTTGCAATATCGCATCAGGGAGAAAGGGGCAGAAGGCTTAACAATAGCGATAGGCGATGCGAAATGGGCAAGCGATATAATACAAACCGTTGGATGTGGGGGTGAATCGGACGGCGGTCGCGCGATCGCAATATCGCGTCGGCAGAGAACAAGGGAACAGAGCCTTTACACATGAGCGATTGGGATTTTGCGAAAATGCGATATAAAGATAAACATATGATTTGTGGTAAAAACATGGATTAACGGTAAAAGCAAGGTTTTGCGGTAAAACAATGAATTGCGGTAAAAAGGGAGATAACGATAAAAGGGAGAATGCGATAGGAATGAATTGCGATAACGATATCGCTTCGGATGCGACAGCGATATCGCATCGGAGGAACGGATCAGAGACATGAACCAGGGCACAAATATATTGTGATATGTGATTGTGCAATCACATCGGAGGGAAACCAGTTGGGGAACAAACATATGGGGCCAAACAGTTGCGACTGCTACCTCCGACTGTGATATCGCGTTGGAGGGGGGGTATATTGAATCGGAGAAGGGTTTGTGAAATCGGAGGATGGTTTTATGAATTGGATAGGGATAAATTGCATCGGAAGAGGTCAAACAAGGTCAAAAGAGGGTTTTTATACATCGGAAGGTGGGGTTTAATGCATCGGAAGGGGTCCAATGGCTTTAGAAATGGTTTAAAGAAGCAAATAAGGGTTCTTACTAAGTTTCAAGTAAACTTAGTAATTCCCAAAGCATTATTTATGGTTATATTTCAACCTAAGGAGGGGATATGTATATAAAGGGGATTTTTATCATATTTTTAGTATGGGGAGGGGAAATAAGGAGGGATTTATATAATAAAGTTAGGAGTTAATATGAATTTTGATCAGAAAGCACTAAGCATAGAAATATTAGGCTTTAAAGAGGAAATAAGACTTTTAGAATGAATATGACCTGTTTATGGAATATGATGAGTAATTTAGTGATATTAAGTAGATCTTAACATCTCTGGGGGAAATTAGTAAATGATTTGGGGAAAGGATGAAGTGGAAGTTAGTCATGCCTCACTTGAGCTACTCCAAGGGAAAACTATCTTGCACTTGTGATATAAGTAGATTTAACACTTGGAAACACAAAATTTATCACAAATCTTTATTTTGCAACCTCAAAACTGCCTACCCAGCCTACTTACCTAGCATTTTTTCTTCTTTTTGTTTGGGTGCACTTGGACTAGCAAATCCAGATTTTCTTCTTTTATTTTGGCTTTTCTCCTATCTAAATGTATCCTTATGTCTTCCAGGGGCTCAGATTAAGCAGTTGAGCACCCTTGCTTCTCTAACTATCTAATGATCTGCCAAGATTAAACAGTTTGGACAGATTTTTATTCTCTATCTCTAAAACAAGAAATTTAAACCTAGAGAAGCCAAGATTAAGCTGTTTGGCCTTCCCTTAATTGTAACAAAATTAGTGATTGCTTGGAAATATGGAACCTTTGCAGCATGGAAAGGATGAAGATATTTGGCACTTCCACAGTCAATCATGAAAAATGACACCTATTGGTATAGGAGGATAACAAGTTGCACGCAACCTTGGGACATACTGGGTACTACATGAAGTTTATCAAGGGTTACACCCAAATCACCGCGCCTATGGAGAAGTTGTTGAAAAAGGAGGTCACGTTTTGTTGGAACGAGGACTGCCAGAAAAGCTTGGATGTATTGAAAGGAAAAATGGTCACCATGCCAATTATAGTCTTCCCGGATTGGAAGAAGGAGTTTCATGTACATGTAGACGCATCATGTATAGCACTTGGAGCAGTACTGACATAGGCCGGTGGAGGAGAATTAGACCATCCTATAGCATTTGCAAGCAGGAGGTTATCCAAGGCTAAGAAGAACTATTCCACCACCGAGCACGAAGGATTAGCCATGGTATAAGCGCTCCAGAAGTTTAGACACTATTTGTTGGTTGGGCACTTTAAGATGTATAAGGATCATTCTACGTTGAAATACCTGGTCAATAAGCCTATGTTGTGGGGGGAGAATCTGTAGGTGGTTGTTATTGTTCTAAGACTATGATTTTAAGGTTATTGTGAAGCCTGGATGACTGAATGCGAGACCAAACCATCTGTCACGCATCAAAATAGGGGAAGAGTCCACTAATTTGGAGAAGGGATTGCTTGACGCATAGCTATTTGCAGTGCATATTGTGGATGGTCATTTTGAAGACATCATACACTTCCTAACGACAGGAACTGCCCTAGAAGGCTACACTGTCCAACAGAAAAAGGAGTTAGTGGTACGAGCAATAAATTTTTTTGTCATTGTCGGACATCTCTACAAAATGGGTTTGATGAAGTATTACGATGATATGTACCGGAGTTTGAAAGGAGAAGTATCCTCGCGGACGCTCATGGGGGTGTTGTGGGAGGGAATTATGCAAGAAGAGCAACCGCGCAGAAGATTCTACGTGTAGGATTGTGGTGGCCAACCCTCCATCAGGATTCAAAAGCTTACTGCAAGGAATGTGATGTGTGTTAAAGGACTGGTAGGACATCATGGAGAGATGAGCTACCTCTGAACCCACAGATGATGTTACAACCTTTCAAGAAATGGGTGATAGATTTTGTGGGACCCATTCAGCCCCAAGGAAAGAAGACGGGAGCGCGATACATTATCACTGTGACTAAGTATTTGACTCGATGGGCAGAGGCACAATCTGTGAAGGACTACACAAGCGCGACCACCGTGAAATTTCTCTTTGAGTATGTACTGACACAATTTGGGTGTCCAAATATTTTGATGAGTGATCATGGTACACACTTTCTGAATGAGACGATCAACGCGCTAATGAAGGAATTTCAGATATATCACCAGAAAAGCATGCCTTATCACCCATAGGCTAATGGGATGGTGGAAGCATTCAATAAGGTGCTGGAGAATGTGCTAACCAAGGTTTGCAATGCTCAACGAAGTGATTAGGACCTACGCATACCCTCCGTACTATAGGCCTATCGAACGACATGCAAAAAGTTGACTGGACATACACCCTTTAGGCTCGTATATGGTGTTGAAGCAGTGATGCCCACGGAACACATTGTGCCTAGTCTACGCATAGCGACACGCAAGGGTATGATGGATCGCATAGCCCTAGAAGATAGGCTCATGAAACTTGCTAAGCTTGAGGAAGAAAGATTTCTACTTGGATTTCACCAACAGGTCTAAAAGAAGCGCGAAAAAGCATGGCATGATCGGCACATAAAGCTACACACCTTTAAGGTAAATGATTTGGTTTTTTTATATGAGAGTAACTTTGATACGTTTCTAGGGAAATTCAGAATGCACTGGCTAGGGCCCTATGTCATTAAGGAGATTCCCAATGGTGGAGCAGTTCAGTTGATTAAATTGAATGGAGATCCTTCCCCGGAAAGGTGAATGGCAGCCGATTGAAGCCATACACCGGTCATTCGGCCAGGTGATTATATGAAGGTAGCATTGTCTTAGCACTCCAGGCAGTTGAAAGGAGGAACAGGACTATAAACTACACTTTCCAGGTTGGGGAACTGTGCGATTGGAGGATTGTGTGGAATAAGGAAATGTCACAGGGTTCAAGACAAGAGCTACGCTACCCAGGGAAAAATTGTGCAGGTCAGCCAGAAAGTGACCATTAAAGTCACTGTTCATGATTTGAAGATAAGAATGTGGCCAAATGGAGT
>Ga0115844_100346_pt1 | contig 12901 bp, 14 predicted proteins | sample InSIn1gowninarea_FD_83858 | JGI IMG/M metagenome (GOLD analysis project Ga0115844, IMG submission 83858) | reverse complement strand
GTTAGCATGCTCGACTGTTTTGGTTACTTATTTGAGAGGGGCAATAAGTAAACCCTAACCTTTAGGTGCTCGACTGATAAGGCCGCCATCGAGAGGAGAGGAGAGGATGCGGAGCACGCCCTTTTTTTTACTTATTTGAGAGCCCAATAAGTAAATTGAAATTGATTGCTTGCTTGACGTTAGGAAAGCAAGGACCGGCAACGGGGCTCGACCACCGGGAGAGGAACTTAGGTGAATGTCGAAAACCATATAAATCGCCCTTGTAGCGCATTCTATTACCACTTCCAGTCCACCCTTGACGAGGGGCCCTGTCCTTTGACTCATCCATCATACAATCTCATACTGACTCATCCATCATACAATCTCATACTGACTCATCCATCATACAATCTCATACACTCTGTGACTCACGCTCTTACTCTTCCTCAATAAAGAAAAGAGTGATAGAAACCCTCCTCCCATACTACCATAGATTTTCCCATTAACCTGTTCTATTCTTGCGCCTTCCCACTGCAATAGTAAACGGGTAGGTGGGACCAAGTTCAAGATCAAAGTGATAGAGAGGTCAAGTGCTTGCTATCAGGACTAACCTTCTTCTATTTAGTTAGTTAATCTCTGGTCAAATTACCTCGACTTTCCCTATATAGGGGGGCAGTTATCCTCTATTCAAGTCATTCATCCAGTTCTTTATAAGGAAGAGTTGGATTTAAGAAGAACGTAACAAATAAAGTCATAAGAATTAGGTTGAAGAAGCAAATATAACCAATCTTTCAAAACGTGCTCAATGGCTCTTATAAAGCATTCTATCGCCATTTCTAATCCACCCTCGACGTTAGTGGAAGCGTTGGCCCTGTGCCTGTGACTCACACTTTGACTTTTCAATAAGAAAAGAAAAGAGTTACGATAACCATTCTCCCTTGCTACCATTAAGTACCACATTAAGTACCAATTGAGCCTGACCCAATAAAGGTTGGTTGCTGAGCCTGCTGATCCAATGAAAGTTGTTGGTTAATTTATCACCGTAAAAGTCAGCGGGAAAGCCGTCAAGCCCTCTCCTGTTAGTCGAGCATGCTTACGCATCCTCAAAGCAATCCATGTCCTGATGGTAATTTGCGTGCATTTTATAGCCACCTTAACCCTTCAAGGTGTTGAAGCTGTGTAGGTAGCGCGCGATACTATAAATACTAATATATATTGAATGAAATCTCAAGCTGAAGAGGAATAGTCTAGTACTCATTCAGAGCTAGTAGAGGGAGGTAATAAAGGTAGGTTAGGCAGGTAGGTAGATAGAGAGATAGATAGAGCTGGGGTATAGCTGTGTATAGCTAGATAGAAGGATAGAGCTAGATGGGGATAGAGTGAATATTAGCGGTATGAGTCTGATGGATGGTATGGGTGGTAGGGCTGGGCTAGAGGGTCTGTATGTTTAGATGGGATGGCTGGACACCAGAGGAATGGATGGACACACCAGAGAGCAGGAGCTGAACACGAGGTTAGATATTGAACACGGCTTAAAGATATACACTTACTGAGATCACTACACACAATCAACACACGTTGAGCTAGAGCTACACAGACACAGCAAGAGATATTATATATACGTGATTTCGATAATGAGCTTTGATTCTTTCAGCCTTTCTTATTCTAGCATATTTCTTCTATTTTCTTTGGTCTATAGTACAGGCGCCTCGGTTCTTCCACTATGCATAATATAAGATATAATAGGCATAAGGCATGAGATGAAATTTAGGGAGGAATATATCCAAATATGAAAGGTACTGACCGGCCTGGTATTAGAAGGCTTGGTCTCTAGCAAGGTAGGTTGGATGCATGCCTATATGACTGAGCCTGGCATGTTATTCTAAGTCAGGTTTACGCTTAGGTATGGCCTGGCTGCGCATAGTAATAGAGTTTCTATGCTTGGTTGGAAGTACGAGTGACCATTGAAAAGTCAAGGGTAAGGTGGTTTAATAGCACATGCCATCCAATTCCAATCCCATCTGCTGCTTCTAAGATAAGTTCTACCTACATGGGTGACTCACTAAAAGATTCCAGGTCTAGGGCTGGCTCCAGGTCTAGTTGGTGCAGGTAAAGAGAAACAAGGGGAGTGTTTCATGTCCCTGCCAACTTGAGTCTTTCTGGCATCTAATTCCATCATGCTCCTAGGTGAAGGCGGTATTAAGAGAGGGGTAAGGTTGAGCATCCCCATTCACTGCATCCATTCATGGCATGCCACCCCATCCCATAAGGAGCTTCAAAGCTCTAGCAACATGGGTGACTAACAAAATGCCTGCCATGCATTCAAGGTCTAGGGCTAAAGATCTACTAGTTGTGGTAGGTGAAAGAGTAAAGGCAAGGGTATGTTCCGTACAGCAATGGCTTCCTGGCTGAAAGAATCCAAATGCTGGGTCTCGAGGCCTGCAAAGCCTAAGTAAAGATACAGGGCTACCGTACCAGGTCTAGTTGTTGGTGCAGGTAAAGAGAAAGGGAGTGTGTAATAGCAGTCCCAATTGAGTAATATTTCTAAAGGCAAGTATGATAAACAAAGGTGCGAAGCCGCTTGTCCCTCCGGGGGCAAGGATATCCTGGCTGGCTTTGTCAGGGCATCCCTCAATATCCCTCCTCCTAGCATTGATAAGTCTGGTCCCATAATCCCATCCCAACGAGGCTCTAAGATGTCCCGAATGCCATCCATCTACCCAAGCCATACCCGGCAGGCAGTTTCAAGGATCAAAGCTCAAGGTCAAAACCCTATGGACTGGACTACTAAACTATCCCTCTATTGCACCATCCATACATCCATCCATCTATTCATCCAGCCACCCTGCTGCCATGTCCATGCATACTAATCGGGGGGAGCAAAGGAAGCAGGCAACTAAGAGTATTTGGCGGCAATCCATAAAAAGGTAACTAAGTTGAAGTTCGTGGATGAATACTTCTTTCTTATCCTGGGTCGGTTGGGTCGTGTGCAAAGAAGGTAAATCAGGTTTCATATTCTATATGTAATAACGCAAATGACAAAATCCCATCCATTAACTAATTGCATTGGTTATTCCGGGCTCCGAAGGCACCTAGTTGGGGGCTACAAGGTCGGTTCCGGTAAATACTAAAAAGTGTATGAGATGCAATGTTCTCTCTATTAAGCGCGTCATTGGCATGGGTCGAGTCATATGTGGTATCGAAATGGCATTTCTCTTAAGGCAAGTGGCTGACTGAGAGCATGTTGGGTGATTTAATCCATTCAATTCATAATCCTGCTGAAAAGAGAAAGTCCTGGGTTAGGGATCGATCCTCCATAACTCTATCGTCCTAGGGTTCTGGTCTAAAGCTAAATTAAGGTTGGCCAGTTTCATTCCGACCCGATAGAGGCAGTAGCCATGAAGCTCTTCCATAGAATGTGACTAGGGGTAGCAGTTTCAGGGGTAAGGGGAAATATATCCTATTGTGGTACCTCCGATTCCGATTCCTAATTAAGTAAGTGGTTGTTGGGCAGCACTCCGTCGACTAGAGTGAAGGAAGTAAGTAAGGTAAGGGTCTCTAGGTGGGGTTGGTAGCAGGGATGAAAATGAATAAGTTCTTCCTAGCCCGTGGGTTCAAATGGATGAATCGGTATTGTATTGGCTCCTCGGTGGGAACTACCAAGAAGGTAATAGTGGTACCCCCATAATTAAGCAAGTGTTATCGAAGCCAACAAGGCTCTCCTAATTTATAATAATCCATCAATTTTTCATAAGTTCTGGACCTTATAAATCAGAAAGAGGGAAGAGAACCAGTACTATGGGGAATAAGGCTTTTGTATTGGGGAAAAGAAAACGTATACCCTTGACTGACTTACATTGCCTAGATGCAGCCACTCCTTTTTTAGACTATACCCACTCATAACCAGTAGGCACCCTAGCCTGCCTCCTCCATAGCCAGCCAAAAAAAGCCAGCCAGTAAACTGTTGTTAGTCGCGCTGATCCTTTCACTGGGGATCCAGCCATCCTAGCCAGTCAGACCAGTCAGCTAGACCAGTCAGATCAGCCAGTCCGTTTCCCGGTGCTAGTTACAGTTCCCTGGTAGGTAGCACCCACTAGACCTATACTGATATCTCCAGATGCCGGGGCAAAGCGAAAGCTTGTTGGGGTTATAGATAGGGAAGACGAGCGCTGTATACCCTCTACCAGTTGGTTGAGTGAAACCACCAGCAGAGCCTATTTCAATAGTATCTGCATAACCAGTTCCAGGTACAGCTCAAGCAGATCCAGTCCCAGTTCTAGTTCGAGTGCGAATGCCAGCATTCCTCCCATTGCTAGTTTCATATCCAAAGTCCTCGAGTAAGCATCCTCGCCATTTTCAGAACCTGAAGTAGCATAGGTAGAGCCAACGAGAGCGGATCCAGTTTCAAGTGCAGATCAAGCAAATGTTAGAGACTATTGAGTTCTATAGTAATAGCCTGCTAACCGAGTTTACCCCATGTCCTCACCAGTCCTTGCTTCCCTGAACCCTCTTCCAGTCCCAGAAGTCCCAGATCGAGTTCGAGTTGATTCATTTGACCAAGCAACATCTAAGCAAGCAGCAAAGTCAAAGGTAGGGCATAATCATAAAAGCTAGAAACGAAGACAGGGGATGCTAGGGTGGTAGAAGCTACGGTGGGTTACCTCACAGAGGAAAAGGTCGCAGAAGCAAGGGTTACAGTACCTATTGGTGGAAACCCCATTCCATAGCCTGTGAAATAGGCAGTTTACGCCCCAGATCCCTTTCCAGGTGCACCAATTTCAGTAGCATCGCCGATTTCTTCAGTAGCAAACGTGACTGTTCCACCCATTGAAGTTTATATGGAACCACCAGCACCCGAGTCAGAGTAAGCGGATCCCAATCCAGTTCCCTCCGTTCGATACCTAGTAGCAGCCCTATCATTTCCAGTTTCATAGTCCCTCGTAGTGGATCTATATGTAGTGGACCCACCAGCGAAGGAAGGAAAAGCAGCAGCTTTCACACCCATAACATCCAAAGCAGAGTCAAAATCAGTAGTTTCCACAGTCTCAAAGCCAGCATCCTTACTGGCAAGGACGGCTCCCCCTCGCGCGGTTCCAATTCCAGTTTTTATTGAATTGGTTGATCCGCCAGTTTAAGCATCAATAGTGACCGTTGGAAGCAGGTTGATTGGGTTGGCCGAGCAGCAGAGAGAACAGAGGCTCAGTAGGCATAGGCATCGTAGACAGGGGCGGGAGAACAAGCATAGCTAGGAGCTACCCGTAGTGAAGAAGCAGTTCGAAAGCCATTGCCCGTTTAAGCTTTTCTTTGTCTGGTTACAGATCCTCTAGTTGCAGGGGCAGAGGTGAAGGCAGTTTCAGTGGATTTACCAGCATAAACGTGAACATAAGTAGAGGTGGGTTTATTCGGAACCTGTTGATCGAGTAGTTTACCCAGTTCCATTTGATCCATCAGTGTAAGATCTTCTAGGGGAAGACCTAAAGGCATAGGCGGAGGCTGCGGACACAGAGACACAGGCAGCATCCTCACTAACACCATAAGCATCAAAGCCAGCAAAAGTGGTAGTAGCATAGCTTGTTCCAGCACAGGTAGGTTAGGTAAAGAGCGCCCTCAGGCAATTACCGTAGGTAACCACTATTAGTATTAGGCACCCGAAAAGGCCAAAGTCAAGGTAGCAGAGCCTATTTCACTCGCAGATGGCGGTGGCATAGAGATTACCTATGAACTGACTCAAGACACTATAGCTTAATGATGGCGCAGGAAGGGAAAGACTCCATTCACTGGTGAGTATACGTCCGAGGAAGGTGCTGCTATACCGATCGCTGAAGGATATAGATACACAGAGAGAGATCACAATGACCATGATCTTTATACTTATTATCAACGAACTAAGTTCAGTAGGAGAAAAGAGAGAAATAAGTAGTCTTCGGAAAGCCAATCTCTTACTTCGTCTATCTTAGCCCACTAAGTCTAAGTCTAATACCTTAGCTAAAGGAAGAAGTATTTAGAAAGCCTGAAAAAACCATCTATTGGACAGATTTCCCTGTGGGTAGGATAAAGCACAACCTGATCTTTCTTAATGCTATTTATCCCGCCAGCCTTGGAGTGAGTTCTATCATGCATGCCCGCCAGTGAGTCTGTTGGTTCTGAAGCCAATAGCCAGTATGTTTTTTCCCCCTACGCGTCAACCCCGTATTCAGGTTCGACCTCCTACGCGTAGCTCTGGCTCCCGCAAGCTTAATGCAAGCCTGAGTTAGCGGTGAGTTAGCGGAGAAAGCTTAACAATATTCTCTTTCTTTTTCTCTTACTTCGTCTACCCACAAGTTGTCCAAGAAAAAGAAGTTGTCCCGTCAAAGTGGTCTAAGCCGAACCAAGCTTTCCTCGTGAAACAGTGTCTCGTGCAACAAGTGTCAGAGCTAGCGAACCAAACCTGCCAAGCAACCTTGACTGATTAACTTAGACTGATTAACCGTGAATGACCTACCACAAGCAATGAAAAAAGCAATATATCTTCCATCGCTCAACACCTCATAGCGCTAACTATCTCACCGTCTACTGTGCTTCCATCGCTCGGTACTCGCTAGCTATGCCGTCTACTGCTTTGCTTCTATCGCTTGCCCACTTCACGGGCCATAACCTTAAACCTTCTATTGCTTAACCCCTCACCCTCAATAGTCGGGCGATAAGCTCTTACCCGAACCAGTGGCACACGAACAAACAAATGGTCTAAACGAACCTTACCTATCGCTCGCTAACCCTACATCCAAGCAACCTTACCTGCCGAACTATATTGACTGATTCACTGTGACTTATTACCCTTACTTCTGCCACTACTACTGAACGGGCCTTCTATCGCTAGCGGCTACTGAGTAATTGTCTACCACTATTCGTCTCGCTCACCTATAGTTATTTGAAGATCGGCTTCTATCCCACACAGTAAGGATTCTGTCCCCTCCTTGTCCCATATCTAAAAGTGACACTCATTTCTATGTTGGTGTACCTATTGCTTCATGCAATATTGTGCAGCTTGAAGCTTATCTTCGAGGATATAGATATTTTCTTTAGTACTCTAGAGATGAGAGTTTACAGCCTGTATCTTAGCATTACCCGGTAGGTAAGTAGTACTACTTGGTGGCTGTTGACCATAGAGTGCCCCAAAAGGTGTCATTTTTAGGTCTATGTGATAGGCCATGTTGTACCACCATTTTGCTAAGAGGATCCATTTGTGCCCATCAAACTCTTTTTGAGAAGTGAAGTAGTGGAAGTATCCTTGCCCCCGGAGGGACAAGCGGCTTCGCACCTTATAATAACTAAAAATAGCGGATTAAGATCTACACCCTTTAGTCGCGGATTAAGCGCCTAAAGCTAGTCTCCTCGCCGCTTTCGGAGCCTATCTCTGTTCCAATTCCAATTCCAGATCGGGGGGGGGGATGCATATCCAGTACATGTTTTTCCAAGAACAGAGCTAGTCGTTGATTTACGACCCGGGTGACCTCGCACCTACTAACCCGAAAAGAAATGCGCGGATGCAGCCTTATGGATGGAGAAGCATAAAGGGGATACAAAAGGAAGAAGCGAGAAGTAGTGGAATATCCCATATTTTTTAGTCCATAGCGGTAGATCCAGCCCTAGAGGGCGTTAACTATGCCCTTGGAAAACCCATGCAAGTACGAGGCACAGAAGAAAGGGCCAGAGGGCCCTAACCAAGGAGACAGTAGGCCTGTGTCAGGAAGCATAAAGGCAGGAGTTTCATTTAGAGATTCAAATACAACAAGTACAGAAGCCGAGAGAGTAGCCACATAGGCGGAAGCTGTTCATTACCCAGTTTTAGCTCGAGCAGATCTAGATCCTGTGCCAGTAGAGGAAAAGGCAGAGGCTAAAGCACATGCAGCAGTGAAAACGTCTTCATGGGTTGCCCGCCCGTCTCGCTGAATAGTGCTGGTCCCATAAAGATTCCTGCTTGCCTGAAGCACCAGGTTGGGTTGGTCGGTTCGTGATCCGAAAAACGTCCTCTCCTATTAGTCGAGTCACTTAACGTACCTCAAACACGAATTTTCGAAATCAAAACCTCGTGTGGAGGGGTTCGGAGGCATTTCCATCCATCGGGTTCGAAAACTCTATGTTTGTTAATAGGTAACTCGATGAATTTAAGAATTCGCATAGCCTTTGTCCTGGGCGCCTTCATCCGAAAGTAAAGGGTTGGACAAAACGCTCGATGGCGGCCTTTTAGTCAAGCCATCTTGATCTCTCCAAACCTAACGTGATGGTTAGTTTACCATCATGAGGCTCTCTATCTATAAACCCGGCCAGCCAGCAGATACGATTGGATTTATTTAGACAGCCAGCATTGCTAGGAGATGCCCTGTGCCCACTTGCCTTTCATGTTAGTGCCTGCTACCAACCACCTGGAATGTGTGTACCAACCAGACCGGCTCACTTACCTGAACTTCTAGCATTCACGGGCGTTCGACTACACTTGCTGAAATATTATTACTTTGTATAGCACTATCTTCTCTTGTCGGGCCGGGCTGAAACCCCAGATACTGGTGATGAATTTAGACAGCCAGCATTCATTGCTAGGATATGCTTTTATCACACTTGCTGAAAGGACAGATTCTTTGGTGGTTAGCTCGCAAAATCCAATCACTATTTTACCTACCCTTCCCTTTCAACCCTTACTTTCCCGTGATCCCTATCGGTTATACCTTCCCCCCCCCTCACCGAGTGGAGTGAGTGTTGCCCCCTCATTGGTGGTTACTCCCGATCTGAAGCACCCTTCTTCCATCCCATTATATACGTAATTAGAATATATATTATATACGTAATTACGTATATAATAACGGAGATCTCGCCGACCAGTCGAGGGGTGTCAAGTGCCTTAGCGAACACGCCGCCCAAAGTCTTCCTACGGCGAGTCGGATTGGCCCTGTTGGTCAATCATTGAACCGGTCTCAGATGCCATTTTCCGCCAATGAAAACACGATTTATCACCGGTTGTGCCGACACACCCCACCATAAGCCTTCTAGGGGCCCCATTAGCCCACCATAAGCCTGTAACCGGGAAGGACCGGGAGGGGCTTGCTTGACGCTAGGAAAGCAAGGAAGGAGCCTTTACCCTTTAACCTTTAGCCAGAAGCCTTTCAACAGAAGGAAAGGAAGCCCGCTCCAGCCATTGATTTCTTCCAGCAGCCATAGCCATTTGGATTGGCCAAAAAAATAGGGTGAGCCAGCCCTTTTTTAGTTACTTATTTGAGAGCCCAATAAGTAAATTGAAACTTGAGTTGCTCGAGCGGCCTAACGACACCTTATGGTCGAGCCTGCTGTAGCATCCTCTCACTCTCCCCGGTCATCGAGCAAGAATGTCCTTTCCCGTGGGTCATTGCATATATTATATATGTAATGATTCCATCCCACTCTGATGAATGAGGGAGATGACAAGCATATATGGGCATATGTCATTTCTGGTGTAATTACTGCTTCCTTGATTCTTATGGGGTGGGGGATTCAATATCATAAGTTTTGGCTTCATCAATAGGAAGTTTCTTTATATATGTTGCGGTAGTTTTCCGTCATTTCATTCCATAGATAAGGCAGTAAAGAAGACTGGAGTAGTACCTTTCCACATTGTAGGAATCCGGTACACATGACAGGAAAGGAAGCCGCGTATCTTCCCCATTACAGTCAAGGTCTCCCCTCCATAACTGCTATATAACTGCCTCATCCGCATTGTGGGTATCCGGGTCTTCCCCATTAAGTCAAGGTCTCCCCTCTGCTCTACATATCCCCAGCCACATAGCATCCCTCAGGGCAGGGTCTTACCACTATCTCCCCCACCCTATCTCCCCTCCATAACTGCTCTACATATCCCCATCCACATAGCATCAATCAGGGTCTTACCACACCCTAGCTCCCACAACACCTCCCCATAAATGCTATAGAACTTTCAAAGCCACATGGCACGAATCAGGGATTGTTACATCAACAGAACCGCACCATTCTAGAGAGGGGAATAGAAGCACAGAGAGTGGATAGGATGGGTATGATTGGATAAGCTTAACCTGGACCTATGGCTATGGGTATGGTTGGATAAGCTTAACCTTTACCTATTCATGGGTATACCTCTATTCGTTCGGTAAAATATCTCTATCCAGCTTCCAGCTTCCAACTAATAGATTCCAGCTACAGGCTTCGGCAACAGTCAATACCTCACTGTCGTTCGGCATGGGGGGGTAACGGTGAATCGGCCCATGGACTGTAGCTACTTGCTTTAGGTGAGACAGGGTAATCAATCAATCTTATCTTCCAGGGTTGGTGATACTTGCTTGAGGTGAGGCAGGTGAATCGTACAAGGTCAAGTTGGTGATACTTGCTTGAGGTGATAAAGTCTTACTCGTATAGGTGTCAAGCTTCCCGCTAATGTATTCCCGCGAAGCTACTCCCTTCGGTCGTAATCCGACTGATATTTTCTCACAGTCGTTTGGTCACGAGTAATACCTCACTTCGTTCGGCTACATTATCTATGCGAGCATGATACCTCACTGTCGTTCGGCAACAACGAGTATTCCCTCCCTTTGGTTGGGAACACTCTCTCTTCCCAGCTGAGCTCAGCTAGCGAGGATGACCAGCCCAATCACTTACGGGAGATTTCCTGTAGTTAGGAGGTAGGGATTCCCACCTATCATAGTCATTTTCATCAGTCAAGAGGTAGGGTAGGTTTGCTTACTTGTAGGTGAGGCAGGGTAATCGTACGTGGTAGGGAGGATGCCCACCTTTTAGGAGGTTTACGAGCCCATGAGCAGCACGAGGTCCGGTTTCAAGCTTATAAGCCACTGAACTTTCACGAGGTCCGTGCAACAGATGGATACCATTTGCTTGGCGGGATGATAAGTACTCGCTTGTACAGATTGGATGGTTACTACTAGCTTGGTTCGGCGAGCAATCCGGTCGGTTTTCAGTTAGCCTTAGCATGGCTCACGTGACCATGGTTCAAGTAAACGAGGTTCACGAGCTATTCATTTTTTGTTTCATGTTGCGTTAGTTTCTTTAGGCAACAGTGTGCGGCCACTTAGCATCAAACCATTACTTTATAGCCGCCCCAGTGAGAGCCAGGCCATGTGAAGCAGGCAGGCAACAGAGCCCCCATCCATGTGAATTAAGCTACATTCTCTGTGCTTTTTTAGGAGCCTCTAGGTTTAGACAACTCCTCGTACAGCTATAAATCAGCCGGAAACGAATTCTTTTACAGGGAGCTCTTATCCAGGTTTAGGATCTACTACGGATCTCTGCCTTAGGATACCAACTCTTCGTACAGGTTCAGGAGGTGATTGTAGCCTTAGTTTAGAATACATTACGGGGGGCTACTTCCCTGCTCGCTACTCATGGCCTGCCTCCATTGCTACTGCTTCTTTAGGCTTCCTTCATACTGCTCCTGATGGCCAGGTGGCCCCGTATTCAAGGTTGGTTAAGTAGTTGGTTAAGTCATTCCAGAAGCACCACCAGTATATGCACCGGTTCGATATTCAAGTGCCAGAGACGGGGGCTAAGACATAAGCATTTGACCGAGTTGACCCGGTTCCAGAAGTTGACCCGGTTCCAGACCTTCCAGGATTAGAAGCCGTCGCAGAGCCAGATTCAGATGTTCGTGATAGAGATGATTAGTTTGATGAGAGATATTCTGACTTTCCAGATCCGGAGCCATAGTCACCAGCAGTAGCAGGAGTTTCTGTTGTTTATTACTTTGATTATTCTCTTTATTTTGATCCTGCAGAAGTTTCTCCAGTCGATTAAGCAGTCGAAAAAGCAGCAGTAGAGCCAGTTGGTGGACCAGAAGCCGCGGATTCTCTTACTACAGAGCGGACGTACCTTCCATCTCTAGATCCATGACCAGTTCCATATCCAGCTATAAAGGCAGAGGCACTACCATCATAGGCAGGGGCAACGGAATATTGAGTAGTAGACCCGGCATCAAAGACAAAGGTAGGAGTAGGAGATACACGAGCAGTTCAAGATGCAGGAGCAGTTGTTCCAGTATATTCTGCAGCTGATGAACGAGATCGATATCCGTCCAGTAGCATCAGAGCAAGCATCATAAGCAGAAGTCAATCCATCAAGCATCCGAGTCAATTTAAGCTCCTATAGGTGGTGTTACAATATTAGCAAGTGATCCAAGAAGTCTAGTTCCGACCAAGAGCAAAGACAGATGCAGATCCAGAGGCAGTGGTTTCAGCACCCTCAGCATCCTTCCCACCATCCCTTCCATTTTTAACACCAGCAACATCCCTTCCTGTTCCGCTAGCATATCTAGCAGCAGAGCCAGTAGCCGCGGTTCCAGTTCCAGAAGCAAGAGATCTAGCTTATCCACCACTACTACCAGTACTAGCAGCAGAGAGTAAGCAGAGGCTAGAGCAAGGACAGCAGCATCTTAGCTAGTTGTTTAAGCAATAGATCCAGTCGATGATGCAACAGTTTCTTTAGTTGGCACTAAGTAGAAGTGTCATATCCTTACCCAGTTGGAGTTCCAGTAGGATATATAGTTCCAGATCCACCAGCACTAGTGAAAGCACCAGTTGGAGCACCAGTTTCACCTATTGAAGCAGCACGAGTAGCCGCTTCTTTCCTATCCTAGCATCCCTACCACCTGTTCCGATATTTTGCACATATCTACCTGTTCCTACTTTTGGTACATCAGTAGTGTGTAGAGTTGACCGAGCACCAGCATCACCTGCACCACCGGGCTTTGCACCAGCACCTGGGTTTGGTATTTCATTTCTTCCACCAAGGTTTGCGAAACTTGGAGAATTCCTCTCCTTATCAGTCGAGCACCTAAAGGTCCTCTTCAATTTACTTATTTGCCCCTCAAATAAGTCAAAAAATGGTCGAGCACCTAAAGGTTCAATTTACTTATTGGGTGGGGGGGCTTATGGTC